>VAPM010707880.1_pt1 | contig 136921 bp, 96 predicted proteins | sample 3395091 | NCBI WGS metagenome assembly VAPM01 (sample SAMN08290445, study PRJNA428436) | hydrothermal vent metagenome | isolation source: Deep-sea hydrothermal vent chimney 3 | place: Pacific Ocean: Juan De Fuca Ridge
ACTCAATGGCTTTTCATTCTTATTCATTATGTAAAACAAACGATTATCCTTGAAATCTGACCACTTTAATTTTACAATATCTGAAATACGTATACCTGCAAAATAAAACGCCGTAAGCCATAAATTCTTTGTATGCCATATTGTAGAACCTATTTCAACTTCCAAGGCTTCTATTCGCTCTATTTCTTCAATTGTTAGTCCAATTTTATGACTAGAGCCTATCCGAATTTTTTCTTTTTCATTTGCAAAGGGATAAAACTTAATATCAATATCGCCTTCTTTTATTGCAATATTAAAAAGTGTTCGAATAAAAATTAGCTGATTTGTTATAGTTCGTTTTTTATGGTTGAGGTACACAGTACAAAAAGTTTTATACTTTTTAATAAAAGCTTCATCAATATCTTGAAAGTTAAGTGCTTTACTTTTCCTAAAATGTTTGACTGAATCCAAAAAAGAATATTCGTGTTTTCTTCCTTTACTTATACGTTCTTTGCGACGTTTCTTTATTCCATTAACTATTTCCGATTTATTTAGTGAACTTTTCAAGGTTACAAATTCTTGTAAGTTATAAAGTATAGACAATTCTGTCTGAGCAACGGAAAATATACCTCGATTGTATTTTGTCTCTATGCGTTCAGAAGCAACTTGAAAAAATGATTTCTGTCCACCTGGACCAGTTACTTTCTTTTTTACTTCTTTACTGGTAATTTTATCATTAACTTCTAACACAATATTGTTAGCTTCAATTAATTTTTTCATTAAAAAATTATTGAGTTTTTGTGAATTAGGATGTGTCCGTTTAACCTTTCCTAGTTCCTCATCCCAATCTTTATCCAAAACATATTGACCAATAAAGCAATAGTTAGTTTTATAATCTTTACTGATTCGTAACGCTAATGGCGCAGAACCATCTTTTCGTTGTTTATTTTTGCGTCTAACAATCTTTATACCCATAGAACTAATATTTAGATTCTGCTTAAAGATAATAAAAAATAATGAAAAGGGGTACAGAATAGGTACAGAATAATTTGATTTTAGATGATTTCATCTGATGTTAAATAAAATTAAAACTAACATATACAGTTGATTATGAATCGTTTTAGTAAAATTAGAATATATTATGTTTAAGCTCATAACCCAAAGGTCACTGGTTCGAGTCCAGTTCCCGCTACTAAGCCACCAAAGGCATAGCCGAAGATTAATCTTCGGCTTTTTCATTATAGGTACAGAATTTCAATTTGATAAATTTTATCCACTTTTGTCTTCTAATGAAGCACTTTTTTAGCAGCATAGTCATAGCTACGGTGCGAAAGAAAGGTGAAATTAGAGGGCAATCCCGAGGCTTCGGGAGTGATTTTGTAGGTAATAGTATAACTCAGAGTTCAATAGATTCTGTACAGTAATTTGATCTTTTAAAAGAAATAAAGTCATAGAAGTGATCTTAAATTTCAAACACGATTCCTAAAATTGGCAAATCCCTTTTCAACTCCGTTAGTTTCAATTTCTTCTAATGCTAAGGCAATGGCTTGTGATAATGATTTTACTTTTGTCAAATCCATATCCCAAAAATTAGTGTTTTTTAACGTAGTTATTGCTATTTGGTTAAAATCATTTAATCTCCAAATTTGAGCAAATTCATCAACAATTTCATCGCTATCATTTATCGGTAAATTCTCTCCTTGCCATTTTCCTTTATAAAATCTAATTAAACATGCAAAAGAAAATGTTAAATGAACAGGGATTTTATTGTGAATATTGATATATTCTAACAAACTAGGCAACACTCTAACTTTAAATTTTGAAATAGAATTTAAGGCAATACTTGACAATAGATGTTTAATAAATGGATTTCTAAAACGGTCAAAAACCTCTTCACCAAAGCTGTTTAGTTCTTCTTTATTCATCTTTAGTGTATCAACTATTTCCTCAAAAACAGCTTTATGGATAAAACTACCGGTAAACTCGTTGTCAATAGTTTCTTTAACTGTCTTATTTCCATATAAAATAGAAAAAGGAACCATTGCCGTATGCGCTCCGTTAAGAATTCTGACTTTTCTAGTTCGGTATGGCTGCATATCATTGACTATCAAAACATTCAAGTCAGTTTTATGAAAAGGTAGTTTTTCTTTTAAGGTTTTATCACCCTCAATTACCCACAAGAAAAAAGTTTCGGCTGACACTATGAGATTGTCCTCATAGTCTAACTGCTTGTTATATTCGTCTATTTGATCTTTCGGATAACCTGGTACAATTCTATCTACCAATGTATTGTGAAAACTATTGTGTTTTAAAAGCCAGTTTTTAAACCCTTCTTCAAGGTTCCAATCCTCGATATATTTTAAAATAATTTCTTTAAGCGTATCAGAATTATAATTGATCAATTCACATGGGATGATAATAAGTCCTCTATCTGTATTTCCATTAAAATACTTATATCTTTCGTATAAAAGCACTGTTAATTTGGCAGGAAATGAGCTTGGCGGCTGCATATCCGGCTTGTCTGCAGGCACATAAGCAATACCTGCTTCGGTAGTATTTGAAATGATAAAAGTTAATTCTTCTTCTTTTGCTAATTCTAAATATTCATTAAAATTTGTATAAGGGTTTACACCTTTTACAATATTGGTTATTAATTCTTTATCTTGAATTTCTTTTCCATTTTTTATTCCTTTCATAAACAGCGTATATAAACCGTCTTGATCATTTAGCATGTTTATCAACCCTTTTTCAATTGGTTGAACAACTGCAATACCTGCATTAAAATTAAGTTTGTCATTTAATTTTTGAAAGGCATGATCTATAAATGCTCTTAAAAAATTTCCTTCACCAAATTGTACAATTTTAATAGGAAGTTTTTTTTCTAATCCAGTATTTTTTCTGTTTAATTTTTTCATTTCAACTAACAATTGAGTATTATTTGTTTTTAATTTTTTTGATAATGTCAATTGCTTTTTGAACATTAACTTTTAAAGTTTCAAAATCTTTATTGAGTAAAATTTCTTTGGAAATTAATTGTGAGCCCATTCCTACACAGGTTACTCCGGCTTCAAACCATTCTCTAAGATTTTCTTCGGTAGGAGACACACCTCCAGTTGGCATAATACTAGTCCAAGGACAAGGTCCTTTAATCGCTTTTACGAATTTTGGTCCGTAAATACCTCCCGGGAATAACTTAACAATCTCACATCCCAACTCTTCTGCTTTAGCAATTTCAGTGAGTGTTCCACATCCGGGTGACCATAATACTTTACGACGATTACATACAATGGCAATATCTTCTCTTAAAACCGGAGTTACCACAAAATTAGCACCTAATTGCATATACAATGAAGCGGCAGCGGCATCCGTAATTGAGCCTACACCCATTATCATTTCCGGTAATTCAGCAATGACATATTTATTTAGTTCTCCAAAAATTTCAAAAGCGAAATCACCACGTGCAGTAAACTCTAATAACCGAGCTCCACCATCATAGCATGCTTTGAGTACTTTTTTTCCTAACGTAATATCATCAGTATAAAATAATGGAACTAATCCTGTTTGTTCCATTGTTATTGCTACTTGTATTCTTGAAAATTTTGCCATCTCATCTGAACCTTCCTAAAGAAAGGGTTTTTTTAATTATTAATATATTCAATCTTTTGGAATTTTTTTATTGTTTTTTGTAATTTAACGAGCCACTCTTCCTGAGCCATCTCCACTCATTAATTTTTCTACTTCAGCTACAGTAACCAAGTTGGCATCTCCTTTTATAGTGTGTTTCAAACATGAAGCCGCTACTGCAAAATCTAATGCTTTTTGGTCATCTGTCGGATTTTTGATCAATCCGTAAATCAATCCTCCCATAAAGGAATCTCCTCCTCCAACTCTATCTACAATATCAGTAATTTGATACTGTGACGATTGATACATTTTCTTTCCATCATATAATACTCCTGCCCAAGTGTTATGTGAAGCAGAAATTGAACCTCTTAAAGTAGTAATTACCTTTTTTGCTTTAGGGAATTTTTCCATCATTTGTTCACAAACTGATAAAAATACTTCTGCTTTTACGTCATGTCCTTGGGTGGTAATATCTAAACCTTCCGGTTTGATGCCAAAATGTTTTTCAGCATCTTCTTCGTTTCCTAGAATGATATCACAAAATGAGGTTAATTCTGTCATAATTGCTTCCGGTTCAACTCCGTATTTCCATAGTTTAGCACGATAATTTAGGTCTGTTGAAATGGTAATTCCTAATTTACTGGCTACTTTTATTGCCTCTAGACAAGCATCTGCAGCACTTTGAGAAATTGCAGGTGTAATACCTGTCCAATGAAACCAATTGGCTCCTTCAAAAACTTTATTCCAATCAATCATTCCCGGTTTAATTTCGCTTATAGCGGAATTAGCTCGGTCATAGATCACTTTGCTACCTCGTGAAACAGCACCGGTTTCCAAGAAATATATCCCCAATCGATCACCTCCAAAAATTATATTTTCGGTATTTACACCTCTTTTACGCATTTCCATCAAGGCACATTCACCAATATCATTTTTTGGTAAACGTGTTACAAAATCAACAGGAATTCCATAGTTGGCAAGTGACACTGCAACATTAGATTCTCCTCCACCATACACAACATCAAATGAGTTTGCCTGCGAAAATCTTAAAAACCCTTGAGGTGATAATCGTAACATAATTTCTCCAAAAGTGACTACTTTATTCATTATGATTATAATTTAAAAATTAAAATATTCTTTTGCATTGTTATAAGAAATGCCTGATACTATGTTGCCTATCAATTTCATGTCATTTGGTAATTCGCCTTTTTGAATTTCCTTACCAAAAAGATTACATAATATACGTCTAAAATATTCATGCCTCGGATAGGATAAAAAACTTCGAGAATCTGTTAACATACCTATAAAACAGCTAATGAGCCCTATACTAGAAAGTGCATTCAATTGTTTTATGATACCATCTTTTTGATCTAAAAACCACCATCCAGATCCAAACTGAACTTTGCCTTTTATCTTTCCATCATTGAAATTTCCAATCATAGATGCCAATACTTCGTTGTCAGCGGGATTCAAATTATAAAGGATGGTTTTTGTTAATTTATCTTTATTATCCAATGCATTTAAGAATTTTGACAAGTTTTCTGCCTGAGGAAAATCACCAATAGAATCCCAACCGGTATCAGCTCCTAAAAGCCTATTCATTCTACTGTTATTATTTCTGAGTGCTCCTAAATGAAATTGCTGCACCCATCCGAATTCATGATAGGTTTCAGCTAAAAATTGCAGGATTGCACTTTGAAACTTTAAAGCCTCTTTTTCTGTAATATTTTGATGATTTCTTTTCTTTTTAAAGATGGATCTTATTTCTGCCTCTGTAAAATTTTCATAATAAATATGGTTTAGCCCATGATCAGATAATTTACATCCATTTTCATCAAAATATTTTATACGCTTTCTTAATGCATCACATAATTCATCATAGGTATTTATAGAAATACCTGACACCTCTTCTAAACTATTTATATAATCATTGTAGGAATTGTTTTCTATTAAAATAGCCTTATCAGGTCTAAAGGAAGTACTTATTTTTGTTTTAAAATTACTTTTTGATAATTTTTGATGATGCTCTAGATTATCAATTGGATCTTCAGTAGTACAAACAACTTCTACATTCATTTTTGTCAATAGATTTTGACAACTGAACTCTTGGGTACTGAGCATTTTTGACGTCTCTTTATAAATACCATCTGCTGTTTTTTCTGAAAGAAATTTATGAATTCCGAAATATCTTGCCAACTCCAAATGAGTCCAATGATATATTGGATTTCGCACAGTGTAAGGTGCTGTTTTCGCCCATTTATAAAACTTTTCTTCATCATCTGCATTTCCTGTTATAAATTTTTCATCAACTCCTAAGGTTCGCATGGCTCGCCATTTATAATGGTCACCATTTATCCATATTTCAGTTAAGTTTTTAAAAACTCTATCATCAGCAATATCTTGAGGTGATAAATGACAATGGTAATCTATAATTGGCATTTTACTTGCATAGTTGTGATACAACTCTTCAGCATATTTATTTTCTAATAGAAAATTATCATGTATAAAATTAGTATTACTCATTTTTTTGATTTTTTGATTTAAACGTTACTTTGAAATATTCCATTGATCGGTTCTAAATGGTGCAGCCGGCAATCCTTCTTTATTAAAAAAGTTGGGTTCAGAAATAATACTCCAACCGAATCTTACTGCAACTGGATTTTTTACTCCATTTTTAGAAACAATTACAGTAGTTCCATCAATAATGGCTGTTGCTTTGACAAATTTTTGATCTGCATTTGCTATTTCAAAACCTGTAAGTGAACCGTCTTTACTCATTAAACCTGAACCTATATGATCAAAATTTAATCGTATGGCATCACCTTCAATTTTCATCGATTTATAAAACGGTCCGGAATATACTAAGTTATCAATACCATAGGTTTTTGCCAAAGCCCATAATGCTAATCGATTGCCCACATCTTGTTTATTTCTTGGATGTATATCCTCAACATTACCCAAATCTGTGGTTACAACCATTCCTGTATTTGGCAATGAAAGCGCCATCATTTGCGCTTCCCTTAAATAGGGAGGAATATTATTTAAGCCATCTTCATACCTAAAAGGTGCAATTTGTACAAAATAGAATGGAAAATCTCCTTCTTTCCATTCTGTACGCCAACTGTTTATCATCGTCTGGAAGAGTTTTTGGTATTGCGTAGGTCTATAGACATTATTTTCTCCTTGGTACCAAATGACTCCTTTTATACCATAAGGAATGATCGGCGCTATCATTGCATTGTAATTATGACTCGGTCTTTTATGTGATCTCTGAATCCTATGTACAGTTTTAGGTCTTTTAGGTTTTTCGGGGATGTCTTTCGCTAAAATTATGGCTTGTTCTTTTTCTGCCTGCCAGACTTCTAATTCTTTTTGATATTTTTTATTAACCTCCGGGTAATCTTCTTCCCATTTTTTCCACATCTCAAAAATGGCATCAAAATCAGGGTCTGCCTTAAGTACTTCTTCAGCCATCCATGATTCTATGGGTGAACCTCCTTTACTCGAACTTATAATACCAATAGGTACATTCAATTGCTTATATAATTTGCGACCAAAGAAATAGGCAACACCGGAAAACTTTTTTATTGTTTCCGGAGTTGTCTCAACCCAATAACCATTACAATCGGATTGAGGTTTATCAGCCCAAGTACGTGCTACATGAAATAATCGAATTTCAGGATAATTTGCTGAAGCTATTTCCTCTTCAGCATTATTACACTTCTCTATCGCCATAGCCATATTCGATTGTCCGGATGCAAACCACACTTCACCTGAAAGAATATTATTTAATACAATTCTATTATAACTTGTAAGTATAATTTTATAAGGACCGCCTGCTGCCGGTGATTTCAACTTAACCATCCACTCTCCTCTTTCGTTTGCGATAACTGTTGTATCAATCGATGACCAACTTACTTTTATTTTAATTTTTTCACCCACATCTGCCCAACCCCAAATAGGTACTTGGGTATTTTGCTGAATGACCATATTACTGCTAATAATAAATGGCAGTCTTATATCTGCATACAAGATTGATTGCTGCAGAAAAAAAATTATTAAAAATGCTATTTTTATATTTTTCATTTCTTCCTTTTTTAAAACTTAAATATCAACCTGCTTAATTAATGAATACAACTTCTTATATTGATCAAATTGATCGTTATACCATTTTTTATTATCAGACTGAGGGCTTATCGTAGATACAGGACAAATCCATTTTGCTGCTATTTTTTGAATTGATTCGCCTGTGTGAGATGAACAAGCCAACATAGCTACTCCTAAACATCCAGCTTCAGTAACATTTAAAGTAGTGATTTTTTTTCCGATCACATCTGCTTTTAATTGTGTCCAAATAGTTGATTTGGCTCCTCCACCTACAGCTCGCAGTTCATCTATCTTACAACCAGATTTTTCAAGTATTTCCATGTTTAACCGCATTTCAAATGCAACTCCTTCTAATAAGCTTCTAATAATTTCACCTCGTGTGGTTGAAAGCTGCAATCCTAAAATTGCCCCTTTGGTTTTTGTATCGAAATAGGGTGTACCTGAAGATGTAAAATAAGGTAATACCAATAGATTGGATGGTTTTTCACCGGCTTCTTTCAACAAAAGCTGATAGACATCTATTCCTGTTCTTTCTGCTTCAGTGATTTCTTTGTTACCAAATTCATTACGAAACCATTTTAGAATATTACCTCCTGTTAAATTATAAGCAATGGTAACATACATTTTATTAACTACATGGTCATAAGTGCAAAGGTTGTTTTTGTACAAATCTTCTGAAAACATGGGATTGGCAAAAGCAGAGGTAATGCATTCTACAGTTCCTGTGGCATACATGGCTAAGCCAGGTTTCGTAATACCTGACCCAAGTGCACCACATGGTTGATCGTGACCTCCTGCTACAACGAAGGCATTATCAGAAAATCCAAGTGTTTGGCACATTTTAGATTCAAGATACCCAACTACAGATCCTGAAGGCAATGGTTTCGCCAATTGTTCGGGTGTAATACCAAGCAAATTTAAAATTTCGATGCTCCATCCATGTTTGCATACATCAAACATCATAGTACGACCTGCAAGAGAATAACCTATAGCAGGATCTAATCCTAATCTAAATTGAAGTAAATCTTCAAAACAGAGGAACTTCTTTGTATTTTTCCATACTTTCTGCTTATTATCTTTTAACCATAACAGTTTAAATACTGTAAATATTGGATGTGAGGTATGCCCCGTTATTTGGTAGAGCTTTTCTTCACCAAATTGTTTTGTCCATGACTGTACATAAGGTTCTGCTCTGGTGTCAGAAGATATCATGGCATGGCACAGGGTTTTACCATTTTCGTCTATGGCTGTAAATGCTTCGCCTTGACTAGAAATTCCCATTCCAATAATTGAATTGGTTTCAACCTTAGCGGAGCATTCTTTTATTACTTCGAAACATTTTTCGATAACCTCATCAGAATTTAATTCTGCTCCTCCTTCATCAGAAAAGATAACATCATAGGCTCGGTCAGCAATAGCTAACTGATGTCCGTTGCTATCAAAAACAACTGCTTTACATCTGCTTGATCCTATGTCAATTCCGAGGTAATTCATGTTTATTTCCTAATTTTATACTTTATAAAAGGTTTTCAAATAGCCAGTTACTAATTTATTCATTTCTGAATAAACTATATTTTGACGATATGTTGTGGTGCAATAATCAATCGAGGCTGAACTAATCTTATCTACAGCTTCTCCAAGTAAATTCTGTTCAAACATTAGTTTAACCTGATTTTGACCTACAATTTTTGAGGCATGTTTAACCATTTCCTGTAAAAGTATTTTTGAACTATCTCGTTCTAATGCTGTCCAAATATTCACTTTTCTAATTCCATCATCAAAAAGAGTACCTAAACTGTCAACTGACACAGAAGATGTACCGTGTAAACAAAGACAACCCTTACCTAAACGTTGTGTAATTTTTTTTGCTAAATCGCTTCTATAACGTAATTCTGCAGTTGAAGCACGATGTTCTGTTCCTAAATTTGCAACTATAATATCAACTCCTGTTTCACTAAGGTATCGGTATGCACTTTCTGGAGAAGTAAGCCCACCATCTTCTTCAGGTGTTTTACCTATTATATCACAAGCACCTTCAATTATAATTTTATCAACATTTTTTTTTATAAAGATTGCTGTTTTTTCTATGTTTTGATCTAAAGACAATGTAGAAGCATCATACATAATTGATGAAAATTGGTTCATGTCCCAATTGAGTAGTTCTATGTCATCATCCCACTGGATATGATCTAGATGAATCATCACTTTTAATTTTTCGTAAGGCGAGCCTTTTGCTGTAAGTATTTCCAACTCTTTTAAAAATAATTGCATACCTATTTTCCATTGTCGGGTATGGGTATAGAAAACAGATTGTGGACGTTGTTTATACTCATTGGTAATTCCTATAATAATAGGCAAATCATCTGCTCCAATTTTATTGCCATAATTTTTTGTTGCCGCAAGTATTGCTTCAGTTGTTGTGAGATTTTCAGAATTAAAAGTAGGCAGTACCCATTTGCGTTCTTCCGCTTCGGTATATACTTCGAGTACTTGTTTTCGATCTAATATAAGAGGCATTTTATCTCTTTTCTATTTACTGTTTGAACTATATATTTATTCCCTCTCAGACTCAGGAATGTTAATTACTATTATTGAAGGGTCTCCAAATATGTCTTCATTTATTTTGTCATAATCAATGAACCTTCCATTGGTGCAAATAAATAATTTTTCTCCTTTTTCATCAATGTTTACAGAAAATGACCCTCCTATAACATATCCATACTGACTGTATAAATATGGTGAAAGAAAAGCAAGTACTTTTCGCTCACCTGTAAGGACGTTGTATTGAACAACCGGGCTACCTTCCAGATGGGACTTTCCATGTGCACCAGGCAGATAATACAAGTATTTTTCATCAGGACTCAGAGCTAAACTTGTTGTGTAACGTTGCACACCTGTCCAGCAAAGTTCTAAATTCTCAACTCGATCTTCGTCAGAGTAAAATTTAAAAAGCTGACCCGCAGACTGATCACTTGTCTGCTTAGTCACTCCAATAAACCACCCATCCTTTGATTTTTTAACAGTATGGGCTCGCATTTGGTCAAGCTTATTTGATTCTATGTTAGGTAATAATGTACTCTTCATTTTACTAAAGCTATTGGTAACCGGATTATACTTTATAAAATGAGTTGCACTATCTAAAGCTGAATAATTGGTTGTGTAAACCATACCTGTTTTGTCATCAACCATCATTACACGCTTATTCCATTTAATCCCTTCAGGTGGAAAACCTGCAAAATGCACTTTTTTAGTATTCAGGTTGTAAGAAGAAAATTCACCATAATAACCTACGGCAAATAGCAAACCTCTTCTGGTATCCATATTATGATAAGGCCAGCTAACACGTGGCATGGCTAGACCATAATCAGTTATCTTTCGGGTATTGATGTTGTAACTACCTATATGTCCTCCATCATAGCCTGCCTGAAAATGTTCTTCTAATGGTTTTGGGTAATAGCCCCAATAGGTGTAGAAAAATATTTCATTATTTTGAAGAGTCAGCCAACCATGTATTTTTCCATCACCCAATTTGTCTTTCAAATTTCTACCAATACCTTTGTTTATTTCAGGCGAATTTTGAATTGTTTTAGTTTCGCTATTGTATTCGGCAATGTAAATTTGCGCTTGGGTAAGGCGGTGATTACCATACGCTGCATAATAAGTTTTGTTACTTTCAGCATAAACACCCTGACCCCAAGTTGACCACAGCGTAGAAATATGTCCGGCAGGTGGATCGGGTTGGTACCTATCTTCAATAGGAATAATTACAAACTCAATAACCGGCTCTTTGTTCGCTACCGTAAAACTACTCTTAAAAGGGGCAGCAGACTTTGGAATTGACAGAACTTTTTTTGTTTTTATTATTTCTGCTGATGTACTGGACAACAACCCTTTTTTGTCCATTTTGTCAACCATTTGTTTTCGGTCGATATTGATTTCTTTTACTTCTTGAGCAAACGTTTGTACACTACAAAAAATGAGCAGAGAGAGAACTATTTTTGATACCATGAATTTATTTTATTTAATTTTACTATTTTATTCGCCATTCTATTTTCCATTTTAATTGCTGTCCTGAGGCTACAGACAAACAGCTTCCTTCCTTATGCGCATCTTCAAGAGAACTATTTGATCCTGAAATAGGTTCAAAAGCGCATTCAATACGTCTAATTCCTTCTTCATCTGGATACCCATAATTATTCCACCAAATACCTATTGTCGGAAAAAGCTCTTGAGGAAACTGCATTTCTAATGTCAATCCTGCCTTAAATTTGAGTCTTAATTGACCTTCTTTAACAGCTTGCAGGAATAACATATTGGCTGTTCCTTTAGGTTGTTCTAACAAATATTTTTCTAATTCATTTGATGTATTTATATTTAATTTATTTTGATTAATATCGTCAAAGACTGTTTCAAATTCCGGCATTTGTAAACCCATTACTTCGTTCAATGGCATTAGCGGGTGAATGACATGTTGAAACGGCAAGGTTTCATTTCCTCTATTGTGAACTTCAAACATCCATGTTAGTTTGTCCTCGCTAAAAATAAGTTCACGTTTAAATAAAAGAGGAAGTGTTTTACTATTAACTGAGAATTGTAACCTATCTGCTTTTTCATTTACTTTCCACGGAAGCCAACAAACTTCACCATGATCGGGTACTACCCAGTCTGAATCAGGATAAGAACATTTTGATACACTAGGAAAACAATCGTCATATCCATAAACCGGTCGATTTTCATATTCGCCATAGTCTTTATTTGGCGACTTAAAATCTTCAGGTACTTTAGTTAATAAATCAATTTTGTTATAACTCAATTGATCTAACCTGCCTCCGTCATCAGGAGTGTATTTTAAGAACCAATTTTTATACCTGAATTCTTTCTGTGTCATAAAGCTACTGCTTTAATTCCAGTTAATTCACAAAAAGCCACCAACTCATCATACAAATGTTCACCATAACCAAGCACTGCATATTCATTGTTCCAAGCTTGAAGTAATTCATCAATATCACAGTGGGCAGTAACAAATGCGTGTGGCCAAAATGGAATACCACATTCTAATTGTCGCTTTTTTAATTCTTCTTTTGAAGGTTCTTTTATTGAGCATTTAACAATGACCATTTCAAATTTACCATTAGTCCTTCCTAATCTCGCTAAGACACCTTCACCTGATTTGCAAGTTAATTTAACAGATATTCCACCTGCTTCACCTTCTGTTGGGATACCATGTTCAGCAAAACCGGCAGGATCTACTTTACCAGCAAGAGAAGGTGGACAAGCTCCATCACCTATAATTTTTATTTCATTATTAGATTTATCAATATGCTGTAAATCACCATAATAAATAGGTTCATCACTTAAATCTGTTAACACTTTTGATGTAAGTAAGGTATTGAAATCAGAAAGTGTTGAAACACCTACTCCATCATTAAGCATCATACTTTGCGCAAAACAGGTAGCACTATAGTCATCACCTAACCCTGGGAAAGACTGAATTGTATAAGTTGTCCATCCTTCATTTTTCATAATTTTTTTAAGCGCCAGGTATAAACGTATAGATCGCTCTGTTGTTTTATCTTCCGGTATTGACTCTGCAAAGAATGGTTGTATTTTAGTACGTGCTTTTTTTATTTCTTCATCTGATATTTCTTCAGCGGTTCTCAAAAGTTCTGTTGTATCTCTAGAATCTATATCTATACCAAACATGCTCATCCACTGAGAAGGATCTGCAACTCCACAAGTTTGCCCCATACCTCTACCACCAAATACACCAAAAGTACTCATGTTAAGTGTATTTTTTATATGGCTGGCACGACAGTAGGAAGCAATTTTCGATATTTCTTTCGGATCTTCGTTACTACCATATACAAAACGGTGTTGTATACCTACTTCTTTTAAAGCTCCTTGCATTACGAGTCCGCCAACCGGTCTCCAACCCTGAGATCCCGGATGTGTCCAAAGGACGATACCTTTTCCTGTAAATGAGAAATCACGAATTGCTGCTATCAAATGTGATGCCCAAACCCAAGTGCCTGAAAATAGTACAACAGCATCTACATCATCCATTTTTTTAAACTTTGAAAAGCAATCTTTTGCTTCTTGTTTAGAAGCTATAACTAAGTCATGGACAACTAATTCTAGCCCTGCGTTTTTTAGTGACGATTTAGCGTCCTCTATCAGTTTATCATCAATAAAAGGCATTCCCATTGGATCAAGGAGTCCATCTTTATGAACACCATAAACTATAAATCCTATTTTTGTTTTATTCATTTTTATTTATTTTTACTCTGTTTATTAGAACCTAACCTGCAACTACTCTGCCATCAAATATATAGCAATAAAGGCTAAAATCATCCCTGCAATTATAATCGGATGCGGTATTACTGCATAAATAATTAATGACAATATAACGGTTACTACAGGTGCTAAAGATAACATAGGTACAACAATAATGGCTTTTCCATATCTCATTGTATATGCAAAAAACAGGTAGCCTATTGAATTCAGAAATTGTATAAGAACTGCTGCATATACACCTTTAAACTCCCAGTTAATTTCCTGAGAAAAATCGGTCATATAAAGTGCAATTGGAATTAATAAAATGGAGCTTATTGTTGTGTAAAAAACAAAACTTTCAGCCTGCATACTATCTTCTTTTTCACTATCACCGGCAAACTTCATGATATACGCTTGAAGTCCCCATAATATAAAAACTACAGAAGCTAAAAACAACCATGAATAATCCTGTACCGGTGAATTCTCAGAAGGTTGATAAGCCAGCATAACTATCGCTATTAATGCCATAATGATTCCTATCCAACCACGCCGGTTCGCTTTTTCATTTAAGAGAAGAACTGATAAAATTATGGTTATCACCGGATATAAAGAAATTATAGGAAAAACTATATATGCCGGACCTGTGCGTAATGTTTGAAACAAAATTAATTGACCTCCACAACCCATAAGACCGGTAGCCATTCCAAGAATTATCGACCGTTTATCGTAATCTAATTTCCATGAAATAAATTTTAAAGATACAATTGCAACCGGTATCAAGGTAACTGACCAAGCTATATAACCCAAGGTTGCAGGAAAACCTGCTTTTTCAGGAATTTCAATAAGTGCGCCCCAAACACCCCACAAAATTGTGGTTATCAGTGCATAATATAACCAAGCCTTATTTTTCATCGGTTTACATTAACTTTCGTTTTATCTTTTAAAATATCCACTACTTTTTTATCTCTATGTGATTCAAGTGCTGCGGTTAAAATAACATGTGACTGATATGTTTCTTCAGGGGTTGCACATCCAAATTTTCCGGCATCAGAAGTAACTAATTCTTCTATAAATGCTGCCCACATCTGTAACATAGCATCGGTAAATCCAAATTCAAAAATACCTCCTGTTATACAGGGAAAAATAGTTTCATATCCAAGATCCTCTCTTCTCCACTCTTGATCGCCGCCAGGTTTATAATCCATTGTCATCAAGGTTTTAGGATACTTTGTTGAATAAGATATGCTCTTACGTGTACCTTTTACCTCAATATACCATGTGTTGGTCTCGCCCGGGGCTATTCTATAGGTCTTACAAATCATTGGAAAAGTCTGACCAGAGCCTGTTTCTACATCACAGTTAATTATAGCATTATCCCAAGTTTCACAAGTAACCATATCACCATTACCATTTGGTCTTTCGGTTACTAAATTAGATAGTTGAGCATAAATTCTTTTAGGCATCCATCCCATTCGTAAAGGTATGTGCAATACATGCAGTCCAAGATCACCCATACATCCATATTCACCATTAATGGCAATCATCCGTTTCCAATTAATCGTTTTGTTTGGGTTTATATCACTACTGTGGAGAAAACCTGCGTTAACCTCGATAATTTTTCCAAACTCAGCTTTTTTTATTGCCTGAATTACTCTCTGGGCACCTGGGTAGAAAGGAAACTCAGATGAACTTCGAACTAATATGCCTGGATTTTTTTCAATCTCTGAAAGAATGGCTTCATTCGCTTCTTTATCAATTCCAAAAGGTTTTTCACCAAGAAGGTGTTTACCTGATCTTATTATATCAATGTAAATATCTTTGTGAAGTGAGTGAGGTACTGCACAGTAAATAGCATCTATCTCATTATTAGACAAAAGTTCTTTATAGTCAGTTGTTGTTGAAGTTATGGATGAGAAATTTTTTGTGTACCACTCGAAAATACCTGTGTTTTTATCACAAATAGCAATAATTTCAGGTTTTGCAGAAGGTTTTAAAAGATGACTCCATCGTGCTGCGGCACTGGCAAATTCACGCCCCATTAATCCACAACCGATTATACCGAATTTTATAGTTTTCATAGTAAGCAATTATCCTAAAATTTCTATTGCTTTTTCTACACTTGCATTTTCGTGTACAATTGACATAAAAGCTTGTGTAATACCTTTAGGGTTGTTATGTTGGATAATATTACGTCCATAAACAATCCCTTTAGCACCTTGCTTCATTAATTCAATAGTTCTAGAAAAAATCTCCTTTTCGGAAGCTTTTCCTCCTCCTCTAACTAATATAGGTACTCTAGAAGCACGTACTACTTTATGATACTCTTTCGGATCATCGCTAGGATCTGCCTTAATAATATCTGCCCCCAATTCTACTGACTGACGAACTAAAGGTATTATTTTCTCTACATCTCCATCAACCATATAGCCACCCGCTACTTCATTTGGCTGCATTACCAAAGGTTCAATCATTAAAGGCATACCATAACGGTCACAAACCGGTTTCAATTTATTTATATTATCTACACACTGTTTATGTAGTTCAGGTTCTCCTGGTAATTGAAGCAAATTAACAACTACACATGTTGCATCTAAAACCACAGCTTGCTCAACTGCATCCTCAATTAAAACACTATACAGAAAATCTGGTTTCTTTTTGCCATAACAGTTGGCTATGTCAGTTCGTAGTACCAAAGAGGGTTTATCTTTTCCCGCTATAGCCTGAAGAACTTCAGCCTGCCCAACTGTCAACTGAATAGCATCCGGTTTGGCAGCGGCAATGGTCTTTACTGCTTCGTTAATATCTTCAATTCCTTGAAGAAAACTATATTCATTAAAAAACCCATGGTCAATAGCAACATCGAAGCAATTGCCTGATTTATTAAAAAGTCTGTTTAATCTTGCTTGTTTTGTATTCATTTTATCATTCAAATTACTTATTATAATACATAACTTGTAATTACAAGTTATGTATTCATCAAAGATATTAAATTTGAGAACAATTCCAAAGGATGTTAAAATAAAAAGACTAAAAAAGATTCTAAATCATTCAATAAAATGTTTTACTGTGGATAGAACTCAATATTTGTTAAATAATTTGTTTACTCTAAATTTTGTATATTCGCCTTCGATTATTATGTATATTCGTTTATCGTTATATTCTATAACAAACTAGAATCATATTCCAAAGAGTTTCACCTATTATAATTTTTTCCAGATACTAGAATAGAATTTAACAGAGATTAACCAATTATATACTTGTGTATTCAAGTAAAATACTATCATGAAAGAAAAAGTTCCCAGACACAAAATTGTATATGAAGCAATAAAAAGAAATATTGAAGAAAATATTTATCCTGAAGGAAGTCTATTGCCTAGTGAAAATGAAATGTGCTCGCTATTTAAAGTAACTCGACCAACGATAAGACAAGCGTTGACCCGAATTGAAAATAAAGGTTACATAAAGCGTTATCAAGGCAAAGGAAGTATTGTTCAAAAAATTCATCATCGTTTGGGTATTATGTCTTTAAAAGGTGTAACACAAGTCTTAGGTGCTCAAGGAAATTTAACTACTCAAATGATTCAAAAACCTGCAGTTGGATTATGGCCTGATAATTTTATGTATGACCTAACAATTGAAGAAAAATCACACGGTTGTATTAGCATGAAAAGATTGCGTTTGATTGATAATACTCCTATTATACTTGATATTGTTCATTTAGTAAATATTGATGTTCCAAGATTCTGTCAAAAAAAGTATGAAAAACGTTCCTTATTCAGTACACTTAAAAATGATTATAATATTGAAGTAAAAGATGGAGAGCAAAATATACGGGCAATAAATGCAAATAAAGAGATAGCGAAACATTTGCAAATTTCTGAAGGGCAGGCAATATTACACCTTGAAGGTGCTCATCATACAAGTAACAATATGCGTGTTTTCTCAGAAGCTTTCTGTACAACTGATCATTATTATTTATTTGGTTCGTTTTAACCTATAGTTTTCTAAATGTATAGGAAACCCACCTCTAATATCAAATTAACTTTTGACCATCAATTGTTATAAACCATTGATTTTAACCCTATATTTAGGGAAAACAACATCTGTATCTGTTTCGCCTACCCTTATAAATCGTCTGCTGACTTGAACTATGTTATCAGAATCAGTCAACTCAGAAATCAATAAATATCCACCCTTTTTTTGAGGTAAAGTTATGTTAACTGCCAAATTTTGTTCAAAATGAGGTGCAATATTAACTTTAAAAGTTTCCTTAGTCACAATTTTATCATTAGTATCTATTAACTTTAAGGTTACTGTACCTTTTTGTTCAGATGATGTATCATTAATTCCAAAGAGTTTGAAAACGTAATCCTTTCCGGGTGTAAAGGTTTTGGGATCCTTCAAATAACGCCCATCTTCTTCATCAATAAAAACTGCGAATGGAGAATAACAATGAAATTGCCATTTAAGTGTTTCACTTGGAATAAGGTCTTTGATCGGGTTTAAAAACCAATCTCCTGTGTATCCTTTATTCGATGTAATATAAGCAAAACCTTGTACGCCTGCCATATAGCGTCTGGATCGTAGTGCTTCAGTCTGAAGTTGAATATAATATGCCTGAAATTCCCATCGATCAGCGACACTTGCATCACTTCCTAAAAAGTATTCGAAATGTCCAATGGTTTTGTTGTTGGCATCCTTCCATATATTCATAGGTTTGAAATAATGATTTTTCGGAAGTTTGTCATCAGGGTCTGTCCTTGCTTTTGAAAGGAATGCCGGTGTTCCGTCCCGATTCAACCACATCCAACCATATTCATTGATTACTTGTGGTACTGGAGAATAACGAGATCTGTCAAGGTAACTGTCTTCATAAAAAAGTTTACCAAAACGATAATTCTCTCGTTTTTGCCGCAACTTGTCTTTATCAGATTTCTGAGTTACCAATAATGGATAATAATGAGGCTCATCCATTTCATTTAGGGTCAGGTTCTGTTCATTCATATAACCGACATCCCATATTCTTGTTGGATCTAATTGTTTTAATCGTGGAATTAAATCATTACCGATAAAATCATGCCTAGATTCGTTCATGGCATCCCAAATAATGATACTGGGATGGCTTCCATCTGCCCAAACCCAATCGGTGAATTCTTTTTCAATTTGATCATCCCAGCCTCTGTTTTTCCACATCGGCCACTCGTTTTGAATCATAATTCCGTATTCGTCCGCCATGTCATACCAAAAATCTGGAGCCAAGCCTAAACACATTCGAAATGAATTCCAGCGAAGTGTTTTTGGAATATCAATCAAGAACTTTTTTACCCATTCTTTATCCCAAATTAATCCTGCGCGATCTGGATCGCCCATAAACCGTGCAAGCGAAATATTTGAACCCAAAAGGTTTACTTCTTCTCCATTGAGTTCAAAACGCTTCCCTTTGGTCGTAAAATCACGCATACCAAAAGTTTCAATGACATGATCTGATTTTTTATCCAGAGTTGTTACTTCAATTACTGCTTCATATAAAAATGGGGTGTCAGGTGACCATAATTTTACATCCTTAATTGGTATTTCCAGAGTTACTTCTTTTTGGCTGAGACAGGTTACTTCTGTAGTAACCTCATGGACATCACTCACTACCGTACCACTCTTTTTTTCTTTGATAAAAACTGAAACTTCCGTTTTATATTTTAATAGCGAAAATTCATGTCTAATTTTTTCATCATGATTTTCGAGCAACAATTTCACTTGCACTTTTTCATCTTTGGCAGACGGTAAACACAAAGATCTAGCCACTCGTACAGGACCTGTAAAATTCACAAACACTTCATCCCAAATTCCTTGGATGTATGTAAACTGTTCAATATCCATCGAAAAAGCGGACTCTTTTGAAATTCGTTTAATGTCATCAACGCGAATAAACAACACATTCTCCCCTTTCAATTTCAAATAATCGGTCAGATCTGTTTCAATAGGTGTACTGGCTTGTTGATAAGTACCCAAGTCTGTGCCATTTAGAATGATTTGAGTATTAAATCGACTTTTAAGAATGGTTAAAATTGCCTTTTTTCCTTGTCCTTCTTTCGGAACTGAAAATTTACATCTATACCAACTGTATTTGGAATCTTGATCTCCCATAAACAGTTCATCATATTGATCAATTTTAGGATATGCCTGATCAATAAGTCCGGGTACAGGTATTTTTCTTTTGAATTTCTTAGGAGGATGAGCATTATAAGTCTGTTCAAAATCCCATTCACCACTGAGATTCAACTCATATCGAGGTGATACATTTTGGGCTTCTGCTGAAAAAATGACCACACTAATCAATGATAAAATCAAGATCAAGATTCTGTTTTTATTTTTTCTAAAATTTTCGATAATTTCTAAATTTAATAGTCTCATAATTTTATTATTAAAGATGTGTATTCTAATTTATGGTATAAAATTCACCCATTTATCTTCAACTATTTGTGGTAAGGGTACAAAGTTAAATTTACTGTTTTCTACCTCAAATTGTGCATAAATAGACTTGTTAGTATCAATATTGAACTCGCTATAGATCCTCGGACTTTTTTTAATCAGTTCCGAACTCTTGATATAAGCATCGTTATGTTTCCAGATAACCTTGTTATTTTCATCTAAAATTGGAAACCAAGCTAATCCTTTGTGAGCTCTTACCTCATCATACTCAAACCCGTAGTCCCTGTCGCACCAAGCTCCAAAAGTTAACGGTTTATCTGAATTAGCACTTATGGTAGCATGTGCCCAACCGGGAGGCACAATCACTACCTCTCCCGGTTTTGCATACACTGCGAAGCATCGTCCTGGATCATCTTTGGCAGTTTCCTGCATATAAATAATAGCTTCACCTGACCATATTTCATAGACTTCAGGAGTTGACCAATTTTCAGCATACCTTGATTTTTTGTGAATATGTCCCTGACTACGTACCGGTTCTTTACCAATTTGTCCTGCTGCATAAGTAACCACTCCAAAAAGAAGGTGTAGTTCTTTTAAAAGAGGTAAATGTTTTTTTTTGCCTACATCCATGGCTATGGCATATACAATTTCAGGTCCCTTGCTATTTGGGTCAGCGAGGCTTTTTCGAATAGAGTCTAAGGTTCTGTTTTCTACTTCCGGACCAAAACAGTTAGGTCCATAAGCAAACCCTAATTTTTCCTTAGTAGGAAAAATATTGATATCGGGATTAAATTCGTTCATAAATCATTTTTTTCTCAGTTTTCACCATATCAATGCAAATAAAAAATTTCTTAAAACCGACTATCCCTGAGACAGAGCCATAGAGGTATGCTTCGACAAGCTCAGCACATGTTTTGCCGGTTTCATTTTGGCCTTAAAGGTCAAATCGAAATTTTGTATTTTGCCTCACCCAGAACTGCGAAAAGCAGTTCCGACCTTTCCCAAGGAAAGGTAAATCGGAAACCCCAAGGCAGAGCCTAGGGGAATTCTTTTCGGTTAACATCTAACATAAGCTTTTAGTGTTCCGCATTTTTTTCCTTCCGAAATACCATAGGGGCGAATGGTATATTCTTTCACGTTTGCAGGAATAATAAATGCCTCTGCATAGTTGACTATAAATGGTTCGAAACTGCTGTTTGGGCATTCTACCATAGCCTGCTCTCCTTCGATCAATGCCACTACATTTACACCTCCACCTGTTGTGTGGTAAGTAGTGCCTGTAAACCAATGTCGTCTGGTCTCAATGAATTCAAGCTCATGCAGACCTGTCCGCTCTTCTATCCAACCCTCTCCTTCCGCAATTTTTTCAAACCGGTTTATAAGATTCTCTTTTGTCCAATTAGTTGTTCTATCCCATTGAATAACCTGTTCACCGTGTCTGATGTTGATGGGTCTCGGTTTACCGTCCATACCTACTCTACCCCAATCCCACAATTTAAAGGTAAAAATGTAAGGAGTGGCACTAATTTCAAGTACCATAGCATCTTTTCCTGAACAGTGAATAGTGCCAGCAGGTATTAAAAAGTGGTCATGCTTTTTAGCCGGCCATGTTTGAATATATTTTGTATCGTCAAATGATTTATTGTCCTTTTGTGCTTCTTCTAAATCTCTGATGCATTCATCAGGATCTATCCCTTCTTTTAATCCCAAATAAACAAGTGCCCCTTCTTTAGCATCCAGCATATAATAACTTTCATCCTGTGTATAATGCATACCAAATTTCTCTTGAATATACTCGGTGAGAGGATGTACCTGAAGACTTAAATGTCCTCCGTCAATGGTATCCAGAAAATCAAAACGAATTGGAAATTCATCGCCAAAACGGGAATGAACCGAGTCTCCAAGCAATGCTTTCGGATGTCTGAAAACCAGATTTATGGAAGGAATTTCAATAATATCATCTCCACATTTAATCAACAAACTATTTTCTTCGGGCACACAGTTAAAACACCAGGCGAAGTTGTCTTTATCTTTATCAAGATCAAATGTTTTTTTCATCCATTGACCACCCCATAGCCCCGGATCAAAAAAGGGTACTACACTAAATGGGCGTGTTACGGAAATATCATAAGCCTCTAACACTGCTGTATAGGGAAGCATTTTTGGGAATGCCTTTTGATTGGTGTCAAGCAGATAATCAATTTTATCAAAAAGTTTTTTCTTCAACCGATCCAATACTCTCCAATCAACAAAGTAGCCCTGTTTATACAACAACATCCAGTCTTCTGTAGCTCTGTTTTTAACCCCTAGATTATCAACTTCTTTTCTTCGCATACGTTGTTGAATTTCCCAACGTGCCATATCCGCATAGACCAATATGTCATAATTTTTTGCCACTACAGTAGCTCCTGAGCCATAAATAACCGTAACACCCTCTTGTTGTGCTACTTGAGCCCTGATTTTTTCGATTTTACTATTGTCATAATATTGATCGATATTCAGGCGTGTCATATATCCAAAAACTCGATCATCAGTGACATCAGAATATATCATTTGTTGAATATATGCCTCGTTATACATACATGACTCTGCCTTGATAAAAAGTGAAGGATTAAGCTGCTCAATTATGGTCGCTTGAATATTTTCGTAATAAACTCCCTGATAACACTCAATAACAATGGTTACCCGATTTTTATTTAAACTCTTAATGTCATCAAGAACTTGATTGCCAATTTTACTCCAACCTACATAACATTTGTAGTTATTTTTTAGTGATACAAATGGAGTTTTATTAAAAGCTGTTTCTGGCATATTCTTAGTTATTGATACTTAATAAATAATTAAGCCCCAGCAAAGCTGCTGAATTTTGTAATTCTGCTTTCTTAATCGCTACTTTACCCCAAGGTGTCCAAGCATATTTATCGGTTTGCTTTTTTACATAAGGTAGAATGATATCATAACTACTCATAATACCTCCGCCAAAAATCACCATTTCAGGATCGTAAGCATGGATCATATTTATTGCTGTTGCAGCCCATGCTTTTAGGCAATTATGAGTTATATCAATGGCGAGACTATCATTTTTTCTGTATTTGTCAATTAATTTTTCAAAATCTAATTCCTCCTCTGTGACCCAGCCTGAATTCGCATATAAAGGATGATTCTTAATTAACTCAGGCAATTTCCAAGAAGATGCCTCAGACTCTACGCAACCTATATTACCACAAGAGCATTCATCTCCATGATAATTAATGATAAAGTGCCCTCCCAGACATCCTGCCTGATAATGTTTTCCATAAAGGAGTTTGCCATTTATTAAAGCAGCCCCGCCAATTCCGGTTCCCAGCGTAATCATTACTATATTGTCACATCTTTTACCGGCTCCGTATTGCCGCTCGCCAACCAGTGCTGACCTGGCATCGTTTTCCATTACTAATTTTGGAATACCGATCTTTTGAGACCATTGATTAAAATCAAATTGCGTGGCAGCCTCATGTTTTTTATTAATTGACAGTACTTTATTTTGGGTTACATCTACTATACCCGGGATAGAAATACCAATTCCGGCTATCTGAGCCGGTCTTAGCTTATTTCTTTCTAATAAGACATTGATACATCCACTAACCCTGTTCATGGTTAATGAAAAATCATTTTCTGAATGAGATAGAATAGTTTCAGTATCAAGAGTTTGATTATTCACAATTAATCCCATTTTTATATGAGTACCTCCCAAGTCTATTGTTACAGTTTCCATCATTCAGCTATTAAAGTTGGAGTACCATCAATATCAAACAAACGTGCTGAAAAGCCATTTTCATTTATCTCTTTATAATTATGCCCTGCATCCGAAGGCCAGCATGCATTGAATACCAATTTCTCTTTTCCTGTATTTGCTACACGATGTGCTACTTTTCCAGGGATATAATGTAAACTTCCCGGTTGCATTTTTTCAGTTCGTATATTACGATCCTCATCCATTAGGATAAGCATACCTTCACCTTGTATGCACCAGTAGTACTCAGCAGTATCAATATTTTCATGAAAATGACCTCTAGTCATAAAGTACTCACCATCGACTTTTCCGGGATATATTGTAGAGTTGCCAAAAAACAAACCGCCTGACTTCCCTTCTTCAACCGGCATATAGGCTTGCACCTGATATACCAATTCACTTTCTGCTATGCTCTCACGTGCTTTTTCATTTTTAAAAATTCCTTTCAGGTTTTTTATACATTTTTTTGAATTTAAAACCTCATCTCCAGAAAGTGTACCTGTTGAAATGTTTATATTAACTTTGGTGTTCACTATTTCCATATTATAATGATCCTCCTTTTATAAATTCAACTTGATTGTCAACTTTTGCTCGTTTATTTTTTAAAATCATATCAGATACTATTTTGCCCATCTCTTCAAAATCAGTTGAAATAGTGGTGATGCCATTGGCCATCACTTCTTTCAAGGGAGACTTATTATAAGAGATAATACCTACATCTTTTCCGATGGATAAATTATTTTCATTCGCCATTTTTATAACCTCAACTAGATCAATATCATTTATTGCCAAAAAAACTTCTTTCGCTTTTATCTTATGTCCATTTATTTTTTTTAGAAGCTCGTAGTTGAAGTTATTCGATTTAGCAAATCGTTCAAACCCTTGCTGAATCTCTTTATATTGCAATTTATTCCCGGGGATAATCATATAAAGTGTGTCATACTTTTTTAATTCTTTTAAGCTTTTCGTTAAACACACAAAAACATCCTTTTCAAATCGTTGACAGACATGAGCATATTTATCACCCAATAAGTTACGTCCTTGATCTAATAAGAACACTTTTTTTCGAGGAAGGTTTTCAAGTACTTTTTTAGTATCTTTTTCAAGAATGGGTATAATCACATAAGATGAATAGTTACCTATGGCTTCTTTTATCAGATTTGCAAACACTTTTTTATTATTGTGATGAAAGAATATTTCAACGCGTCCCTTATTTTTAAACTTTTCCAAAATAGCATCGTACAGACTTTCCTTATACAAGGTCAAAGAGTCAAATAATAAAAATATTTTATGTTTTTCATGAGTTGTAGTTGAAGCAATAAAATAACCTTTACCTACTGTTGACACAATAATTCCTCTAGCCTTCAAATCGTTATAAGCATATAACACAGTATCCTGAGATAAGGAGAACTCTTTGCATAATTGATTTAATGAGGGGATTTTATCTCCCAATTTCAATTCCCCTTTATCAATATCCTCCAATATGCATTGGATGATTTGTTGATATTTAGGTTTGCTTAAATTTTTATTTATTTTTATCATACCTCTAGGTAGTACTATGCAAAAATATAAAATATTAATTATATATGCAAATTAAAAAGTAGGAGCATAATTTATATACTAAACTGGTGGCTATAGTTTAGGATTTTAAACGTATTAACTTATTGAAAATCAACATATATTGAGTCTAGCGTCCAATAATCTATTGTCGACATATTAATAGTATATATTGTTCTGTATCTTTATGCATGGAAAAATTGATTTATGAAAGATCATCAAAGAAACCAAAGAGGATATTCGAAATTTTTCCTTGTCTTTGAAAAGTTCTGATCCCGTATTCGGGATTGATGCGAAGGAGTTTTAGAGATGCCTTTAAAGTAATAATTTAGTGCTTACAAATAAAAAAATTCTTGAAACCGACTATCTCCGAGACAGAGCCATAGGGGTATTTCACCGGTTTCATTTTGGTCTTAGGACCAAAAACCGAAATTTTGTATTCTACCTCACCCGGAACTGCGAAAAGCAGTTCCGACCTCTCCCAAGGAGAGGTAAATCGGAAACCCCGAGGCAGAGCCTAGGGGAATTCTTTTCGAATAAATACAGACAAATTACCCTTTCGGTTTTTTGCGATAACTAGCTGGTGAAGTGTTCATAATCTTTTTAAATACTCTTGAAAAATAGTAGGGATCATCATAACCTACCATGACAGCCACTTCTTTTATTCGAAACTCAGTTGCGTCAAGCAACTGGCAAGCTTTTTGAATACGCAGATGCATGAGGTATTCCATTGGAGATCTGCCTGTTTTTTTTCTGAAGACCATAGAATAATGCGAAGATGATAGTCTTACATTGGTGGACAACTCTTCAAGTGTTATTCTTTTTACTAGATTTTCTTTCATGAACAAAACGGTATCTTCGATCAGATTATGTTCACGAATTTTCCTGATTTGCCTGAATTGACTGATGTATTTAAAAGAGGCCAGAAAGTGCCAAAGACAGATATTGGCATAGTTAATATTTTCTTGACTGTATCCCATTTCCAGATTTTGAATAATCTCTTCAAAAAGCTGAATCCGGTCTTCAATACGAGAAACTTTAGATGGTACAATGAATTTGGCATCACAAGAAATTTCTGAAAAATGTAAAGCCAAATCACCGGAAAAATGAACCCAGTATATACTCCATGCTTCCTTTTCGTCACTTCCATAAGCATGTGACAAACCTTTTGGAATAATAAAATACTGATTGGCACTTACCCTATTTCTCTTTCCTTCAACCGAAAACCACCCTTTGCCCTCGGTGCAATATATGAGGATATATTGATCACACCCTTCTAATCGTAATCTGTGGTGATACTGAGCTCTTGGATAGTAGCCAATATCCGTCAGGTAGAGTTGACTTCCCAATGGGTCATTACGTATATCTTCGATAATAAATTCTGGTAATACAATAGTACGCTGCCCCTTAAACCCTTCTCTTTTTTTCATCTTGGTGTTTTGATTGCAAAAATAATAAGATAATCCATCAAATTCGAAATAATCTCCATTTTATAAGAATATTTTTCATGTTTACTTTACCATAACAAAAATTGAGTACATAGTTCTTAAATAATTATAGTAAAAATTACACCTTCTAAGAAGGTGGCTTTAGAAAACCCCTAAAAGGGGCAATGAGCAACAAGGTTATAAACCAACCCAAAGACCTGTCAGGTTTTGAAAACCTAACAGGTCTGAAAAAATAGGCAAAGCCAAAAGAACATCACCACCAGCTAAGCAGGTGGTTCATAAATAATTATAATAAAAGATGAATAAATTCAACATAAAATACATTTTCTCCATTGCCATGGTGTCAGCATTGGGAGGGCTATTGTTCGGCTATGACTGGGTCGTTATCGGTGGTGCAAAGATTTTTTACGAGCAGTTTTTCGATATTTCTCATTCAGCCAACTTACAAGGCTGGGCCATGAGTTGTGCATTGATCGGTTGTTTGTTGGGATCTGTTTTGTCGGGCATGCTCAGCGACAAGTATGGTCGTAAACGCTTATTGATATTTTCGGCCTTTCTGTTTATTTTGTCAGCCATTGGTACTGGTGCTTCGGATAGCTTTAATTTTTTCATATTCTACCGAATATTGGGAGGTGTAGGTATAGGGCTGGCTTCCAATCTTTCTCCTATGTACATTGCAGAAATATCTCCCGCAAAAATGCGTGGTAGATTTGTTTCTCTCAATCAATTAACCATCGTAATCGGTGTTTTGGCTGCCCAACTCATCAACTGGCAGATAGCAGAGTATGTACCACCTGATACCACCAATGCAGAAATATTAGCTTCATGGAATGGACAAATGGGGTGGAGATGGATGTTTTGGGTGGAGGTAATCCCAGCTTTTCTGTTCTTCGTATTGATGTTTTTTGTCCCTGAGAGCCCTAGATGGTTGGTAAAAAACAACATTGATGACAAGGCAGAGCATGTGTTGAAAAAGATCGGGGGAGACGAATATGCTCATACGGAATTAGATAGCATCAAATCGACTTTGAGTGAGGGTATCAAGAAAGTAGGTTTTAGGGAATTGCTTAAGCCTGGCTTGAGAAAAGTGTTGATCATAGGCATAGTGCTGTCTGTATTTCAGCAATGGTCTGGTATCAATGTAATTTTTAATTACGCTGATGAGGTGTTTAGAGCAGCTGGCTTTGGCGTTTCAGATATACTTTTCAATATTGTAATTACAGGAAGTGTGAATCTGTTCTTCACTTTTGTAGCGATCTACACGGTTGACCGCTTGGGTAGAAGAGCATTAATGTTGATGGGCGCAGGAGGATTAGCTGGGATATATGCCATCATTGGAGCTGTGTACTATTTTCAGCTTTCTGGCACACTGTTATTTGTATTGATCTTAACAGCGATTGCTTGTTATGCAATGTCACTTGGTCCGATTACCTGGGTAGTGTTATCTGAAATTTATCCAAATAAAATTCGTGGCGCAGCCATGGCAGTGGCCACTTTCTTTTTATGGTCTGCTTGTTTCTTGCTCACCTATACTTTTCCCTTTTTAAATCAGGCATTGGGGGCATCTGGCACCTTCTGGCTTTATGGCATCATATGCCTAGCAGGTCTTATTTATATATACCAAAAACTCCCTGAAACAAAAGGGAAAAGCTTGGAGGAGATTGAAAATGAATTGGTCTAAACTATGAAAAACTTGCTATTATAGATTTAATCCAAAAATAATTTTAAGTATCCGTCAAGTCAAAAATCTATTGATATAATATTTAATACCTCATATAAAATGAATGTAAAAATTTGGGAAGAAAAAGTTGTTATTCCAACTTACGAAATAGGTGAACCGGAAAAAAATCCAATTTTTCTGGAAAAAAGGGTGTATCAAGGTAGTAGCGGTGTTGTATATCCATTTCCTGTGATTGAAAAAATATCTGATGAAAAAGTTGATAAAGAATGGCAAGCCTGCTATTTGGAAAATGATTTTGTCAAAATAATGATATTACCCGAATTAGGAGGAAGGGTACAGATGGCTTATGACAAAATTAAACAACGGCATTTTGTCTATTACAATGAAGTGATCAAACCTGCTTTGGTTGGACTTACCGGTCCATGGATTTCAGGAGGAATTGAGTTTAACTGGCCACAGCATCATCGTCCAGGAACTTATGATCCTGTTGATTTTAAAATTGAGCATAATGAAGACGGTAGTAAAACAATATGGTGCAGTGAAATAGAACGTATGTCCCGAACCAAAGGAATGGCTGGTTTTACCCTGTACCCTGATAAATCATATCTCGAAATAAAAGTTAGATTTTTTAATCGCACTTCACAACCACAATCCTTTTTGTGGTGGGCAAATCCCGCTGTTGCAGTAAATGATCATTACCAGTCCGTTTTTCCACCAGATGTACATTCGGTATTTGATCATGGTAAAAGAGATGTTTCCAATTTCCCTATTGCCACGGGCACATATTACAAAGTGGACTATTCGAAAGGAGTAGATATATCCAAATACAAAAACATTCCGGTACCTACATCATTCATGGCTGTTAAGTCTGATTACAATTTTGTAGGTGGGTATGAGCATGATTCTAAAGGAGGTTTATTACATGTAGCAAATCATCATGTATCACCGGGCAAAAAACAATGGACTTGGGGAAATGGCAACTTTGGGCAGGCATGGGATAGAAACCTTACCGACCACAATGGTCCATACATCGAACTGATGTGTGGAGTTTATACAGACAACCAGCCTGATTTTTCCTGGATCATGCCTTATGAAGAAAAATCATTTCGCCAGTATTTCATGCCCTACAGAGATTTAGGAATGGTGAAAAACGCTTCGAAAGATGCCATGGTTAATCTTGAATTTAATGGAGAAATAGCATCGATTAAAGCTTTTTCTACTGGTATTTTTCCAAATTCGACCGTTCGTTTATCTGTCAAAGACATCATCATCTTTGAAGAACAATTCGATTTTAACCCAGAAGTTTCTTTTAGCAAAGAAGTAAAGATCGATTCATCTATCAAGTTAACAGCATACTTGGTGGAAGTAATAAATGCAAATGGAAAATTGCTTATTTCTTGGTCGCCTGAGAAAGCAGAATTTGAGCCTGCACCTGAAGCTGCAAAACCCGCAAAAGAGCCAAAAGATATTGCGACCAACGAAGAACTGTATTTGAATGGTTTGCACCTCGATCAATACAGGCATGCAACCTACGACTCGACTGATTATTATAAGGAAGCGTTGGCACGTGACCCCGAAGATATTCGAAATAATAATGCATTGGGCATGTGGTTTTTTAGAAGAGGGAAATTTGCTCGAGCCGAAAAGCATTTTCGAAAGGCATTCCAAAAACAGATCCAACGAAACCCAAACCCTTATGACGGAGAACCACTTTTCAACCTTGGGCTTGCCTTGCGTTTTCAAGGTAAAGACCAAGAAGCTTATGATGCATTTTATAAATCGGTTTGGAATGCCGCATTTATGGACTGTGGATATTTTCACATCGCGCAGATTGACATATCAAGACAAGACTGGATTTCAGCCTTAGACACGATAGATCGCTCATTGGTGCGAAACTGGCACAATCACAAATCGCGTCACCTCAAAGTGGCCATATTGCGCAAGACAGAAGCAAAAAAAGAAGCAATAACTTTAGCAGAAGAATCATTGAAACTGGATGGTTTTAACTTTGGGATACTGTATGAACAATATCTCTTGGGAGACGAATCCGCTTTGCTCCAATTGAAAAAACTCTCCCGTAGAAATATTCATACATATATTGAAATAGCCTGGGACTATGCTTGGGCAGGATTATACCAGGAGGCTCTTGATTTATTAGATTTAGGTATTGCCCAGCAAGAATCCGTTTACCCAATGGCATATTACTATAAAGGTTACATATTATCAAAATCAGGAGACTCTAAAAGTGCTATGATAGCAATTAAAAAAGCTGAACGTTGCAGCCCGAATTATTGTTTTCCAAACCGAATAGAATCTGTACTTACCCTTACACTAGCAAAATCACTGAATCCTAAAGGATCTAAAGCACCGTATTATTTAGGTAATTTTTGGTACAATGCCCGACAATATGAGGATGCCCAAAATTGTTGGGTTCAGTCAGCTAAACAAGATGATAGTTTTCCAACAGTATTTAGAAATCTTGCGCTTTCCTATTACAACAAATCCAATGAATCTGCTTTGGCACTTTCTTCTATGGAAAAAGCGTTTGACCTTAACAAAAAGGATTCGCGTATTCTTATGGAACTGGATCAGTTGTACAAAAAGTTTCAAAAACCGATGCAATTCCGTCTTGATTTTCTAGAAAAGTATATAGTATTGGTAAACCAACGAGATGATTTATATCTGGAGAGGGCTTCGCTATACCTGCACCTCAAAGCGTATCAAAAAGCGTACAATATCATTATGGCAAGGCAGTTTCATCCTTGGGAAGGAGGCGAAGGAAAAGTCACAACAGCTTATGTACAGAGCCTTACAGGACTGGCTAAGGAGGCCATCGAAGATGAAAACTTTTCTGAAGCAATAGCCCTTCTTCAGTGTGCAAAATCGTACCCACATAATTTGGGCGAAGGCAAATTAATTGTAGCTCAAGAAAACGAATTAGACTATTGGAGCGGTGTTGCCCATCTTGGAGCGGGGAATGAGGAACAAGCAAAAATGGCATTAGAGTCTGCTGCTGCCGGGCTTAGCGAACCAACAGCTGCTTGGTTTTATAATGACCAAAAACCTGATACTATTTTTTACCAAGGGCTGGCATTGATAAAACTCAATAAGAAAGAAGAAGCCATGAAGAAGTTTGAATTACTTATCGATTATGGAAAAAAGCACTTGGATGATGAAGTAAAAATGGATTATTTTGCCATATCGTTGCCTGATATGTTAATTTGGAAAGAAGATTTGAGCCAAAGGAACAAGATCCATTGCCTCTACCTTATGGCACTCGGTTACAAAGGACAAGGTGCAGATTCTGAAGCAAATAAATTAACTGAACAAATATTGAAACTGTACAATTCGCATTCGGGGGCTTTGCAAAATTTATGATAGCACTATCTCATAAACTGTGTAAGTTTATGAGATAGTGCTCTAATTATGGTCTAACAGCATACGTTTTCAAGTCCGTAAGTTCCTCAATCCTAACCGTACGATTCTCCTCAATACTCTTTCTGGCAGCAATACCAATCAATATAGACATTGCACCGTCTCTTGAACCAGCTCCATGTTTAAGTAGGTCTGGATCATTGGGATCCACAAAAATTCTATTTTGAAGTCGCTTGTCTCCTCCTCCATGTCCTCGCCTTTCTCGTAGTACCTTAATCTGCTCGTACTCCTCAAAATTTTTCGTCATATAGATTTCCTCAAAATCCATAGCATCATCATCCTGAGCCATCTCTTGAATGTGCAGTTCGCTTTGCTTACCCTTGGTTTCCTTTTCCCATGGAATGCCATCCCAAGCATCTATACGTCCATCGAACCCATTGAATGCTATACGCATACCTTCATACGGTGAGTAGGTGGTAAGCGAATAATTGACCATAACACCATTGGCATATTTGATTTGTGCTGACATTTTATCATAGATATCTATATCTTTCCTAAAAACACAGCTATCCCTTACATATCCATCATACTTTTCATTATCTGCATATAATTTCATATCGGAATCTTCTTTGGTCATGTCCCAATAGAATTTACAAGATTTCTTGTGCTCACAGCTTCTGCAATTTTCTCCTCTAAAGCTATTATTCTTACCATAATGCTCCAACTCGCCATAAGCCTTGACTTCTACCGGATCGGAGTCTAACCACCAATTCAGTAAATCAAAATGATGTGTGGCCTTATGTACCCACAACGAACCTCCTTTGTCTTTGTAGCCATGCCACCTTCTAAAGTAGGAAGCTCCATGATATATATTGAGGTACCAATGAAAGTCAACTGAGGTAATTTTTCCAACACTATTTTCAGCCAACATTTCTCTGAGTTTGGTATAGTGAGGATTATATCTATAATTAAATCCGATAATCAGATCTTTTTCACTGTTCCTTTCAGCATCCAAAATAGCTTGACATTTTTTCTCATCTGTGGTCATTGGTTTTTCGGAGAATACCGAAATATTTTGATTTAACCCTTTGATAATGAATTCATCATGAGTAGAGTCTACTGTGGCAACCATGAGCAAATCCGGTTTTGACTTTTTTAACATTTCATCAAAATCCAGATATGTCGTACAATCTGTCCCAATATATTCCTTCGCATACGCAAGGCGACCAGCATTGATATCGCAAAGACCTACGAACTCCACTACATTATTATATTGTTCTTTAAGTCTCTTTCCCCAGAAATTAATACCTCTTACACCGGTTCCCACCAACGCCACTCTTAACTTTCCTTTTTGCTGAATAATATTTGCCAATACAGGATTTGCAAGCAATGTTCCGGCTGCTGCAACAGCTGTTGTGGTTAGAAATTTTCTCCTTGATACATTCGTTGTTTTCATTATTTTATTTACTAGTTAAAGATATTTTATAACTATCTCTCTTTGGGTTTAGACTTTTATACTATTCTTCGTTTTATGGGGTCCCATTCTACCATACGTTTTTCACGGTATGATATGGTACTCATTATTACGGTAATGGCTTCTTCAAAGCTCACTTCTATTCCACAACTGACGGGTGTTCCATGTCGAATAGCATTGAGCCATTCTTTTATATGTAAATGTGTAACATCAACTTTTTTTCCATTAATAACAACATCTGTCAAACCTCTACCGGCATAGTATTTTGCAGTAGCAGAAGAAATTGCATCAATATCTGAATTAGATGTTAAGGATAACATGGGTTGTTCATCATTAATCAACCCTGATTTGAGTTCATCTTTGTACTTGACAGACTTAGCATCTGCCGTAAGTTTTAAATCTCCGCCTATTTCAAGAGATGCATCACTACCCATAAAAACCCTGCCTCGTGAACGGCTATTCATTAATGTAGCACTATAAAGTAAAGTCATTTCCCTATCAGGATATTCATAAACCGCCTGAAATACATCGGGAATATCTCTACCATCTTTGTAATGGTAAATGCCCCCAGTTGCCATACATGTTTTAGGAATACCACATTCTAAAATACCGTTCACTGCATCGAATTCATGTGAAAACAGCTGCCCACCTATACCATTGGCATAATCCCAATATTTGGTCCAGTTATAATACCTGTCGATACTAAAAGGTGCTTCCGGACTTGGACCAAGCCATTGTTGCCAATCAATATTTTTAGTGCTTCCCGGCTTTGGTTTACCATTTTTGGTATCTCTTAGCCAAGCACCATGCGGGCTATTTCTATTAGATGTACACTCTACCAAATTGATATGCCCTAAAGCTCCTTTGCGGACTAAGTCACGTGCCTGGGTATAAATCGGGTTCTGTCGTACTTGATGACCTAATTGAAAAACCAAATTGCTGTTTTTAACTACATCATAAACCTTATAAACCTCCTCTTCGGTACGAGTCAGGCTTTTTTCGCAATACACATGCTTACCGGCCTGAATGGCATCTATGGTCATTTGTGCATGGTGATGATCGGGCGTGGCAATAATTACCGCATCAATATCTTTGCTTTCCAGCAGTTCATGGTAATGTTTATAACGTTTTGCTCCCGGTATAGACTTAGATTCTCTTACTGCCTGAAGGCTATTTTTAGATTGGGCAACGGCTGCTTCAGCCCGCATATCGAAAACATCACAGATACCTGTAATAGAGATATTAAAATCTTCCTGGTCTAACCATTGCTCAATAGCAGAAATATTATTTTCGGCTTTTAAATCCCTTAGTTTTTCTTCCCAAATAAAGCCTGCTGCTCTCAAAATCCGTAACGCTCTTTCACCACATCCTATAACACCTATACGAATATGATCCTGTTTGCTGGTAGATGGAGGTACTATTGAGGAAGATTTTTGCTCAGCTAATCCTAGTTCTTTTAAAATTCTATTATGGTTATCCAGCTTTTTACTTTTATATTCAGCCATCTTACTCCATTGGAAACCAAAAGCAGCAATAAACGGTACTGAAGCCAATGCTTTAAAAAGAGTTCTTCTGTCTGTCCTAAATTTACTATTGTTATCTTCTTTTGGTTGTGTTTTATCTTTATCTTTCATGTGTCTATTATATTTAATAATTCGGTCACATGCCGTTCGCTATTAGTCATTTCTTTGGGTGTTAAACTTTTTGGCATGCTCGTTTCATAATATTATGATTTATATGTCTAATTATTAATAGAGCCTTTCCGCTTCATTAAAAGATCAAGTCCCAAATAATTTTCTGAAGCAAACAAAGCTAGTACAAACAATGTTGTTGCCTCTATCAAGGTTTTGTTAACCATCAAATAATTACCCTCTGAAGGCACATTGTATTCTAAACCGACCAATGGAGGAACACATAAGTAATATGTAAGTAATAAAAACATACCTGCATACGCTGAAATACGTGTAAACAGCCCTAAAATGAGTAGTAGACCAATTAAAGTCAAGCCCCATTCATTTAATGAATCTGCAATACCCAACATCATTTTGTTTTTTGCTATAGAAACGAAAACCCCTGAAAATGGACCTTGAGATGCTTTTAAGAATCCAACTGAACTCCAATTTGGATCTATCAATTTTGTCAATCCTTCATACAATAAATGCCAGCCAATAAACACTCTTAAAAGTAGTAGGGCTATGGCTTTGTTGTTAAAATTTAAATTCTTCATGATTATTTCTGTAACACGTTAATAATACTACTATAATGCAGTCCCAACCGGTTATTCTATTTTTGCAAATATTCCCCAGCCACCATCTTCCTTCCTATTATCATATCCGGATGAAATAATTAATAATTCGTTTTCACCGGAAATCAAATCAAGTTGAATTTGATTGTCCATTTTTGCCCTTAAAAAATCATTTTTGCTTTTTAGGGGAATAAATCCTGAATAAACAAATTCACCATTTAGATAAATTACCGCAAAATCACAATATCCGAATGTTAATTTTACTGTTTTTTCTGTTTCCGTTGATATTATTGATTTTGCATAAATATAATTAGCATTGCCTTTTGAATCTTTATTCTCTCTATATTTAGAAATATTCAAGATACCGTCATATTCAGTTTTAATATCTTCCCATAAAACAGTATTCAATTTCTTCTCTTTCGGATAACTGAACTTTTCCAAACTCTGCCCGATATTCAAAGCTTCTTGAGAGAGGCTAAACGCCTGACTGACTTTCCATTCACTTATAATTTCCTTATCTTTCGGAAGGTTAATTTTTATTTCAGAATCAATTTTTGCGTACTTAAAATAACTAATTGTGGCAGAACCGTAAAGAGTTCCAAAACCAACATAACCTCCTTCTGCATTGTGTCTCAATTGCTTCATAGTAAGTGAAGGTTCTTTTTCATCATTAATAAAAACATAGGCAGAACCATTAACAACGTCAACCCTGCAAGTATTCCATCCGGAATTATATTTTGCAACCGCTTGTTCAAAACCATAAATCCGCCAGGGAGCAAACCCTTTCAAAACCGGAATATATTGAATTGCCTCTGGCATTCCAGATCTAAAAATCCGTAAATAAACCTCTTCATAAGTAGCGGAATCATTTTTATTAAAAAGAATGGTAGGCCAGGATGCATCTTTGAACTTAATTTTCACAGAAAAGTTACCTTTAAGTTTTATTTTTGACACAGATTTTCCCTCTATTTTTATTGATGAATCATTGTTTAGGTCAATTATTTCAAAGCTATCTTCGAATTGCCAATGTTTTTCATTTAAGGTTATCTCATTCCATTTAAGGTTTTCTGCCTTAATATAATTCTGCCCGATTAAGCTTGAATGGCTCATTAAACAGAAACCGACAAACATTAATATAAACTTTTTCATGTGTTTGTTTTTATTATTTTTCATGTAAATACTATTTATATAAAATTATGTAATAATTCTGTTAAACTTTATTAGAACCGAAAAGATTACTATTCAGCCAGAACTGCCTTTACCAATAAGTAGTCAGTAAATTCTATTTTCAACTTACCCTCACCTTTTATTTTTCCTATTTGCTTATCATTCACATAATCCATAATGACATATTCTTTATTAGCCAAGCCTCTAAACTCAACTTCTCCATTCCATTCATCTGCATAAAACGCATAATAGAGTGTGCCATTTTTTCTTACTACATGGGCTTCCGGTTTATCGTAAGCTATGTCGTATAAATTTAGATATTCGCCAGAAGCAAGTCTATTGTCTTTATATACCTTTAGCCAGATTTCAAAGTTTTCCCGTCTTCCAGCATCTAAATACACAGGGTATTTTTTTCCAAGAAAACCATCGTCTGTTTCAATAGCAACAAATTTTGATCCCGGAATACCTCCAACACCAAGCATAGAGGCAAAATTATTATTATCGTAAAACCGCTCTATATGGTCGCCATAGTAAGCGGTACGTGATCCCATAAGGGCTTTAATGGTTTTACCTCTATGACGTATTTGCCAGGTGCTTTTAGGATCTGAAGCTACCGGTTGATTAGTATAAGGCATTTTGTAAAAAGAAGGGAACATACCACAAGGGCACATCTCAAGAATTACTTTGGGTTTTATCTTTCTACTTTCGTCACTTATTATTTTATAAAGTTCCGGTAATGCTTCAAATGACTCTTCGGGTGCAGCATGTTTATGATCTGCTGCGTAACATTTGTCTACTCCATTGATAAATTCGAAATCCATTTTAAATCCATCAAACCCCCATTTTTTTATGACCAATGCTACAAGTTGCTTATAATAATCTTGTACTTGAGGTAGGGCAGGGCAAAGAAATGCAGCTGTTCTACCTTTTCCATATCGACCTATGGTTACCATCTTTCCATTTAAATCTCTAATAAACCACTCCGGATGTTCTTTCATCGTAATTGAACCGCCAACACCCGGAGTAAACCATAATTTTATTGGATAACCTTGCTCTTTAAATTTGGAAGTAAACTTAGTAACATCTTCATCACCATTAGGAAATATGGAAGGCTTTGGTACGAAATCACCATAACTTTCAAACCAGCCGTCATCAACGGTAACCGTATTAAAATTAAGTTCATCAAGGGTTGGAATCATACCGGTCATCTGCTTTTGTGTAAAATCAGGTCCTAAGCCCCAACCACACCAAATAGCTCCATATACAGGATCTGATTCTTCTACTTTAAGCATTTCAAATCCCCGATCTGCCATAATACTTGCATAAGTAGTTAATCCGTTGAAATAATCTCCTTTATGTACTCCAATTACAGTGGGAATTGATTGGTAAACATTATCAAATACAACATCTCTGTCATATTCTATTCCGAGATTTAGAAAGCCAGATTTATCTACTTCAACAGGAAGAGAAATTGAGGTTGGTTTATCTCTTATACTTCCTATAAAAAAACCGGTTTCTTTATTCCAAACATCCAATACCGGTAACCCTCCACCAACATGACTTGTTGTATGATCTTGACCCATATAATTTTTAAAAGAAAGTGTATCCGTTACCTGAAAAATCCAGTCAGGTCTAGAAACATATGCACCTCCTTGCATTAACCAAAATGCATGCCTGTCATTATTAGAATTCAATAGTGAGGCATCTAACTTAAATGAATTGTTTACCTCCTTTTCGATACGCAGATATGGAGTTGCATTCACATTTTTATATTGAACACTTACCAGTCCTGCATTGGGGAACTTTTCATATAAATCAATGGATAATGTTTTTTCGATCAATGAGCCTAATGGCCCTTCTGATACTCCGGTAAGCTGTAGTCTTTTCCCTTTGCCTGATTCAGTATTTATATCAGAAATTTTAACCTTCTCTTGATCTACCACAAAATCTTTTACAGGTTTTCCATTTATTATAATAAAGTGAGGGGATTCTCCTTTGCTAATCATAGACAATTGTTGATTATCAGATTTTCTATATACGTTGCTTCTCATTTGGTTATCAAACTCAAATTTGATTTCCGCATTTTCAAAGACAAATTGACTATCATCTTTTGAAAATTCTATTTTCTCTTTACCCTCCGAATCTTTGGAACCGTTCTTCTTTTCTTGACAAGAAAACATTAAAACTGCTAAGATTATAAAGACGATAAATACACTGTTTTTTAACATAATATACTAACTTTACTTGTTGTTTTTACTGTTTATAAATACTTTTTAATAATCTTTTTCTATACCGGGAAACCACTTAATAGCATTTTGATAGAAAAATTTATCTAAAATTTCTTTTGATAAATTGATTCCTTGTATAGTGTAAGTGGGATTAGGCTTTGGTCTATCACTGGATATGATATTACCCCAGGGAATGTTATCACTGGTAGCGTAATATTTCAAAAATAAATCGTTTCTGAATCGGATGCCATCACTATAATCTTGTTTTTCCTCTTCTGTCATTGAAATACCAGACCCCCTGTCAGTTCCATACATAATTCGATCTTGGTATCTGTTGAAAAAATCTTGCACTTTACCTTTTGCTTGCCACATAAAATAACGGGTTCGACCACCTAGTTCCACTGCAAAATTGGGGTACTTCTCTAACCTAGTTATAATTTCATCCACATCAAATTCCATACTACCTAAATGCGCTCCAACTATTCTAAGATTTGGATTTCTTTCTATCACATGGTCGCGGGCAGCCAAAATATCACTATATGAGGGTAAATCCGGTTTATCCCAAAAACTATATTCCGGACGTTTGGCCCAATAGTTTCTACCTACACCTTCTTTAGTAGTATATGTGGGCATCCATGCATGAATGGGCTCGCCCATATGGGCAATCAAAGTTTTATTTTCTTTTGCTATAAATTCAAAAATCGGATTAAAAACAGGGTCGTCAAGCTGTAGGTATTTACCATTTGACTTTTTGTATGCCATACCGATGGCTTTCCATACTTTAACACCTATTGCTCCGTTATTAAAATCATCTTTAAGTTGTTTGATCACTATTTCTGCCCAGCCTTCCTTTTCAAAATTAGATGGGTCAAAAGTTGTTATCCATGCATAATATCTAGGATATTTATTTAACAGTACTTTTGCCGTATCAATCTGACCTTGCATTAAGTAACCCGGGGCTACTGTAGAAACTGTTGTAAATTTAAAATTCCATTCATCCATAAAGTCAATTAAATATTGTTGCTCACTTTTAATATGCATGTGTACATCAATTTTTTTTATACTTTTTAGGTATGCCAGATTAGAGGTGTTTTCGTCTGATTTTTCTACCGTATTTTCCTTAGTTGTAGTTTGTGTGTTACAAGAAACTACCAAGACAAGAAGCAATATGGTTAATGTGGTATTTATATTTTTCATTTTTTATTAATTAAAATTTATTTATAATCTTTATCTATACCAGGAAACCAGTTTACAGCATTTTTGTAAAATACTTTATCCAAAACATTTTTAGACAAGTTGATTCCTGTTACGGTATATGATGATTCGGGAATTGGTCTGTCACTAGAAATAATATTGCCCCATGGTATTTCGTTATCTGTAGCGTAATACCTCAAAAAGAGATCGTTACGGTACAATATACCTTCTAGTGTATTTTTAATTTGCTCTGGCGTCATATTAGAACTGGCTCCTCTGTCAGTACCATACATGATCCTATCTTGATAACGGATAAAGAAATCTCGTACTTTGCCATTTGCCTGCCACATAAAATAGCGCGTTCTGCCACCAATTTCTACAGCAAAATTGGGATATAGCTCTAGTCTGGTTATTATTTCATCTACATCAAATTCAAGACTGCCCAAATGTGCGCCTACAATTTTAAGGTTGGGATGTTTCTGTAGTACATGATCACGAGCAGCCATAATATCACTATATGAAGGCAAATCCGGTTTATCCCAAAAACTATATTCAGGGCGCTTCGCCCAATAATTTCTTCCGATTCCTTCTTTGGTTGTATAAGTTGGCATCCATGCATGAATTGGTTCACCCATGTGGAGCAAAAGTGTTTTGCCTTCTTGTGCCATAAATTCAAAAATTGGAATAAATATTGGATCATCTAGCTGTAAATATTCTCCATTCTCTTTTTTAAACTCCATTCCTACTGTTTTCCAGATTTTTACCCCGACCGCTCCATTGTTAAAATCATCTTTTAATTGTGAAATAACTGCATTTGTCCACCCAGATTCTTCTCTTTTTGATATGTCAAAAGTGGTAATCCAGCCATAATAACGTGGATACTTATTATACAGCATTTTAGCGGTATCTATCTGCGATTGAAGCGTATTATGGTTTGACCCACCAATATTGACAATAGCACAGTACTTATAATTATACTTATCCATAAAGTTGATCAAGTATTGTTGCTCACTTCTGACATGGGTATGGATGTCAATTTTTTTAATGCTTTTAACATACTCCAGATTGGATGTGTTTTCTGAAGATAGTTCTCCTACATTATCCTTTTTTGTATTTTGTTTATTACAAGATACTGCTAAAGCAAGTAGCGCCAAAGTTAGTAATGCTGTAATTTTATTTTTCATCTTTATTATATTCTAATTTACTCCATTAATGGCAAGTTGAATTACTTGTATTCTTTATCTATTCCTGGAAACCATTTTACTGCGTTTTTATAGAAAAATTTATCCAAAATTTCTTTGGGTAAATCAACTCCTTTTACGGTGTAAGTAGGTTTAGGTTTAGGTTTATCGCTACTTATAATATTCCCCCAAGGAATATCATCACTAGTGGTGTAGTATCTTAAAAACAAATCATTTCTAAAGCGTATTCCATTGCTCAAGCTTTCCTTTTGTTCTGCATTCATGGTAGTAAGAGACCCTCTATCGGTACCATACATTATTCTATCTTGGTATCGGTTAAAAAAGTCTTGTACCTTTCCTCTTGCCTGCCACATTAAGTATCTAGTTCGACCCCCTAGTTCTACAGCAAAGTTTGGGTAGCGTTCGAATCTGGTAATGATTTCGTCTACATCAAACTCCATACCTCCCAAATGCGCACCAACAAATCTAAGGTCAGGATGACGCTCAATCACATGATCTCTTGCCGCCATGATGTCGCTGTAAGAAGGCAACTCTGGCTTATCCCAAAAACTGTATTTAGGGTTTCTTGCCCAATAGTTTCTGCCCACTCCTTCTTTGGTAAAGTAAGTAGGCATCCAAGCATGAATAGGCTCGCCTACATGTGCCAAAAGGGTTTTGTCTTCGTCTGCTATATAATTGAAAATAGGGGTGAATAATGGATCGTCAATTTGCAGATATTCACCGTTAGGTAATTTTAAACTCATACCCACTATCTTATTTACTTTTACACCAATGGCACCGTTTTTAAAGTCTATTTTTAGCTTTTCTATTGATGCTTCAGCCCAACCAGGTTCTGTAAACCCAGTCATATCTACACCTGTAATCCATGCGTAATATCTTGGCTTGTTCTTGAATAGCAAAGTTGCAGTATCTCTTTGGGCTTGTAACGTTTTTGGGGTTGAACCTGGGATGCACACTGTATTGAATTTGAAATTCCACTCATCCATAAAATCAATCAGGTATTGCTGATCGCTTCTGATATGCATGTGTGCATCAATTTTTTTGATACTTTTGAGATATTCCAGTTTTGATGCGGTTTGCTTAGGTTTTTCAGAAGAAGTGGTTTGTGTATTGCACGAAACCATTAGTGTAATTGCAACAAGGGTAAGTAAGTGTTTAAGGCTGTTTGTTTTCATTTGATTAAGCGTTTGATTTTTAAGAATCTTTCACGAGACTTTAGTGATAAATTTAATTTTTTGTCTTTTAATATTAATTGTTCATTGTTTTAGGTACTATTTCACGGTTGCGATACCACTCTCCATCTATTTTAATAAAATCGAGTGTTTCCCTTTCTTTTTCAATACTTGAGCCATCTTTCTTAATCCATTTGTAAAAATAGTAAACCTTCGCAGTAGAAGCTATAATTTCCACTTTTTCCACTTTAAAGAACTTTAAATCAGGTTTTAACTTCCAGTGATCGTAATAAAAGTCAGCAGTATTTGCATTATTCTTCGAAGGAACAATAAAAAACTTAAGTACTTTTAAAAGGTCAGATCTGTTTTTATCTTTTTTTACACTTTCAAGCAAGGCTATCCATTCAGTTGCTCGTCTGGTAAGATGGTCTTTATCTGACTCTGGTGATTTAAAATTAACAAAGACAAGTAATAAAAGTAATAGGTATATATATCTTATATTTTTCATTTCTATTTAATAATAAATGGATTGGATGTTTCTTCTGAGGTATTGATCCAGATGCTCTTGGTTTGAAGGAAATCTTGAATAGCTTCTTGTCCACTTTCTCTCCCGAATCCAGATCGTTTATAGCCTCCAAATGGCGACATAAAACTAAAAGCACGATAAGTATTAACCCAAACTGTACCTGATTGCATTTTTGAGGATACCCGAAGTGCACGGTTCATATTTTGTGTCCAGATACCCGAAGCAAGACCATAAACGGAATCATTAGCAATTTGAATAGCTTCCTCTTCATCTTCGAAAGGGATTACACTGAGTACCGGTCCGAAAACTTCTTCCTGTGCTATTCGCATTTTATTATTTACACCAGAAAAAATAGTAGGTTTAATAAATCGTCCATTTGCAAACTCTGACTGTCTAGCTGCCTGTCCACCCAAGACGCATTCTGCACCTTCTTTTTTGGCAATATCAATGTAGTCTAGTATTTTTTGATATTGAGGAACTGTTGTGATAGGACCGACTTGTGTTTCCATCTTTGATGGGTCTCCCATTTTTGCGGTTGCTGCAAAACTTACCAATTTATCTAATAGTTCATCATGTACACTTTTTTGAACCAGTAACCTAGATCCTGCAATACAGGTCTGACCTGTAGCAGCAAAAATACCTGATATGGCTCCGAGCATTGCACTTTCTAAATTGGCATCTTCAAAGATAATATTTGGCGATTTGCCTCCTAACTCTAAAGAAACAGGAATCAATTTTTTCGCAGCTGCTTGATATACAGCAATACCTCCGTTTTCACTACCTGTAAAAGCTACTTTTGAAACCAAAGGATGCTCGACAAGTGGTTGCCCTACTTCTTTTCCATATCCGGTAACAACATTGATAACACCAGGAGGGAATCCTGCTTCTTCAAATAATTCTGCCATTTCTAATATTGAGGCAGAAGTAAATTCAGATGGTTTAATCACGATGGTATTGCCTGCTGCCAATGCGGGAGCAAGTTTCCATGTTGTCAAATTCAGTGGAGAATTCCAAGGTGTGATCAGCGCCACAACACCTAATGGTTCTTTAACTGTATAATTAAACATCCCTGTTTTATCAGTAGGAAGTACAGATCCTTCAATTTTATCTGCTAAACCACCGAAATAATAATACCATTGTGGCATATATTTTAGTTGGGCAGACATTTCTGCAATAAGCTTTCCGTTATCTCTCACTTCAGTTTGCGCCAAAGCATCTCCTTTTGCCTGAATCAAATCTCCTAACCGGTAAAGCAAACGACCTCTTTGGGTTGCAGTTAGTTTTGACCACTCACCATCACGAAAAGCATGATGAGCAGCTTGAACTGCTTTATCAACATCCTCTGAATTTCCATTAGGAATCAGTGCCCATGGTTTACCGGTAAATGGGTTTTCACTTTCAAAAAAAGTATTTGAAGATGCTTCTTCCCACTTTCCGTTTATGTGCATTTTATATTTCTTTAATTCACTCATTTTATTTTATTTTAATAATTATTTCGGCACTTTTAAAATTTGATTATACTCTGATCTTTTATCATCTAGTTTTGCATGATCTGTTAATAAACATACGCTAATGTAAGTAACTAATGTGAACATCAATGTCCATGAAACTGTACCAATAGTTTCCAAAAAAACTGCTTCTAAAGGGGTAAATGTTTTAGTAAAAAAAATAAGCATCCCTACCACAATTGAAGCGACGGCTCCTTGCGTTGTAGATCTTTTCCAATAGAATATTCCTATAACTGCCGGAATAAGAATAACTGCCATGGATGAGCTCATCAAAATAAGTGAATATACTGATGTAGTTTTTAGAAAAAGACTCCAAACATAAATAAATGCTAATAATCCTAAGGTAAAATTTCTTCCCAATACAAAATTGTTACTTTTTTTTGGTGAACGTGATTTTTTAAAATCATAAGTTATTAGTGATCCCGAAGAAAGTAACTGACTATCAACAGTTGACATGCCGGCAGAAAAAACTGCAACGATAACAAACGCACCAAAATAGGGCGCATATTTTTTAAACATGGCTCCTAATATAAAATCTCCGTCTTGAAAACCATTTGGTAACAGTGTGAAAGTGCTGTTTCCAATTACCCAAGTAACAAGAAATAATATAAAAAACAGCATAGAGATTGCTAAGGCTACTTTTGCAAGGGCTTTGGCATTTCTTGACATATACATGCGTTGCCATACATAAGGTAGAAAAAACCAGGATACTTGATTGATGTAGACCTCAAAATATTTAACGGAAGGTGTAAAAACAAAGTTCGATGGTTTTTTATCGAAGGCATTATTAATCATTTCATTCCAACCACCTGACCAATAAACTACTAAACAGGCGGTTACCACTAATAAAACTGTAAGTAATACACCTTGAATCATATCTGTCCAAACTACAGCCCTAGAACCTCCATAATAAAGATACAAAGCCATTGCTAAACAGATTATTGTGATGCCAATCTCGTATGAAACAAGACTATCAGTAATGACTTCAAAAGTTTTACCAACTGCTACCAGTTGTGCTGCCGAATAGGGAATCATTCCGGCTAAGCCTAAAAATCCAACAAGTCTACTTACGGTTGTGCTTTTATAAAAATCGCCCATCAGATCACCCGGTGTAACAAAATGTTTTACTTGTCCGAGTTTCCAGAATTTAACACCTAAAAACATGATGTGGATAGGTACAAAGACACATACAAAAATCCACATAAAACCTACTCCTTTGCTGTAAAATTCAGAAGGTGCAGCCACTACAGTACCTGTAGAGAATAAACTTGCAGCTACAGTTCCTATTAATGCAATTACACCAACATCACGGGCTGATAAGAAGTAATCTTCTGTATTATTTGATGATTTTTTATACGCGTAAAAACTAATTACTTTGAGAAAACCAAGGTAAAGAGCTAAAATGATCAATAAAAAAATAATTGGACTCATAATTATAAACTATTATCTATTTTTTTTGCGTATTCCTTAAACCAAGCAAAATAAAGCAATATGAAACCTAAAACCGCGCAGGCATATCCTAAAAGACTTACCCCAAATTGTAAGGGAAATCCAAAAACTATCTTATTTTCCAGACGAATGATTTGTCCGGGAATTAAAAATTGTGTCAATCCCCCTAATCCTATAAGTATCCAACTTAATGTTTTCATGTGTTTTTATTTATTGTTTTTATTTGGTTCCCGAGGCTTCGGGACTGTTCGCTATTAATCATTTCTTTGATTGATAAACTTTTAGCATGCTCGTTTCATAAATTATATTTTATTATTAAAATTGATTTGTTCAAAATATTATTTTTGCCATACATTGTCAAACACACGCATAAAGTTACCACCAAGAATTTTTGTGATATCATCATCAGAATAACCTCTATTTACCAATCCTTCTGTAACATTAATGCAATGTTCTACACTTGTTAACCCTTCTAGCCTAGACTGATGATAATCTAGATCTAAATAAATTTCGGGATACAATTTCTGTGCGTTTTCATGATCTTCGGGTACCCAAGAAGGACAAAAATCGAATGCAATACCAACATTGTCCGTTCCTGTAATTTTAACGATATAATCGATTACATCGAGATAGTCTGTGAGTGTACCTTTGTAATGGTCTTGTAATCCAAGAAACTGGGTATAGGAGGGCAATCCTATTAGACCTCCTTTTTTTGCTAGTGCTTTAATCAGTTCATCTGAAACATTGCGGACATGTTTTTTTAACGACATCACCCCTGCATGAGAAACTACAACCGGCTTGTTTGAATATTCTAACGCATCCATTGCTGTTTTTGGTCCAACGTGAGACAAATCTACTAAAATACCTATGTCATTTAGTTTACGTACAAACTCTTGTCCAAACCCTGTGAGACCTGCATCATTATCCTGCTGTGCACAAGAGCCACCCACACTATTCCGAAATTGATACGTTAATTGAATAATACGCACACCCAGGTTATAAAAAACTTCAACCAATTCTAAATTAGATTCTAAAGGCAACGGTTCTTGAAAACCCATAATGATGCCTGTTTTATTTTCTTTTTTTGCATTTCGAATATCATCAGCTGTTCGGATAAGGGTAAAGATGTCGCTGAATTTATTTAGAGAGGTGTACCACTCTGAAATTTTATAAATGGTTTGGGTAAAAGTGTCTGTTGCATAGGGAATGGTAAAATTACTTGCCGTAATGCCGGAATCAATTAATCGATGTAAATAGTCTGCTGTTTCCGGTGGTTTCGACATATAAGTTAATCCATCAACAATGATGGCTTCATCATGAATTTTTTTCGCATATAATTTTTGTTTTTCTGTGATTGCATGTATTTCAAGCATAATTTGCATTTGATATTTATTACTATTTAATTTCGGTATATTTTACTTTTACAGGTTGCGTTAATCGTATGAAAAGTTCTTTTATTTCTTTAGATGGGTTTTTAGAATTAACAGGGAAAATCAGGTAGGCATTTTTTTCAGCATATCGGCTTCCTTTGGGAACTTTCATTCCGTTTTCTTTAACAAAGACAAACCTTCTGTCCCAGTACCTACCACCTTTACCTGAGTAAGAAATTCTAGTTTCGGGATTGAACATTGGAGATTGACTCCCGTCAGAATTGGTATAATTATATTGGATACGAACACTTCCGAATCCATATTTTAAATCATCATTATAAAAACTGAACCAGTTGGCATTGGTATCAATGGGTGTTTTTCTAAGTTCTTTAATAGAATGATGTGAACTCAAAGGAGGTTTATCATATAATGGGACCGTTTTTACTTTGCCATTTGGCAATGGAAACATGGCATGGGTGAAAAGACTATCCATAGTCATTTCATCATTCCTTAACATGGTCAGAACTACATTGTCAACCATTGTCATTTCTGACGAAAAAATAAAGTATGGTAATCCCGCATAGAATTCATACTTTCCATCTACCTGAATTTCTTCATAACCTTCTACTTTTCCGGAACGATAGGTAGTAATCAGATACGGACCTTTATCAATAAATACTGAATCAAACTGACGTATGTGCCCAATCGTTTTATAGTTTAATCCTTCTTTTTGAAAATTTGGAGCCCAGTGCATATTGATATGTGATCGCTGTAGTTTCTGTCCATCAAAGTTTTTTAATGAAAATGCTGTGAGCTGACCTGAACCTAATTCATTTTCAACCGTTGCCTTTTCTGAAGTAAGGTTTGCCACATAATGATCGTTCTCTATCAACAATTCCAAATCTTTGCCTTGTACTTTAAGGTCAGTAGATATTTCTGTATTCTTTGACAGAACTATTTGGTATTGTTTGGTTTCCAGAGCATTAATATGAATAGGAAAAAGGCATTGAACAGCATATTTGCCGGATGCCTCTTTCTGACTATGAAGAATTTGTCCTTTTGTTAATTTACCATTGTTTTTATCTTTAATGAATAATGCTTTACCTTCTAACGGTAATTGATTTATTAAAATTTCTATCTCAATATATTCTAAATCACGTGTAATATCTGCAGATTCAATAATAGTTAATTTACCTATCTGACTGTTATCTTCACATGAACAAAATAAAACTACTATCAAACCGAATAGCATTCGAAAAAGAGTTCTGCAATATGTGATTCTGAATTTCATATGTCTATAATATTTGACAATTCGGTCATCCCGATAGTCCTGATAGCTATCGGAATCAGGACTGTTCGCTTCAGAAGCGTCGGGATTAACATGCTCGTTTCATTTAATTCTTAATTATTTTTTTAGTTGTTTCTTTCCCACTTTGAGAAATTATTTTCACAAAATAGGTACCAGTAGATAAATTTGAAATATTTACTTTTTTGGTAGTTACTTCTTTTATTTGTTGCCCTAATTCGTTGTAAATAATTATATTTTCTAAAACTTCACCACTCAAGTCAATAGTAAAAGTATCAGAAACAGGGTTTGGTATAATAGAAATACTGTTATCAAACTCTACATTATTGACTGATAAAGTTGCACTAGGAAATTCGATAGCATCACAGGTACCAACATACGGTACTCCCTGAGAACCTTGCGCATAAGTAATAAGACCAATATAAACAGATTCGCCATAGGTAGGAGCAGTGCCAGGCAGATTACCGGTACCTCTGTATAAAATCCAGTTATCAGGTGTTGTACCCGGTAATTGCCACGAAACAGTAAGGGTATTATCGGCATTACCAACTATTCTAAGATCAGCACGTCCATCAGAAGCAACATTAGCCCCCTCATCATTTACACTTGATGAACCATTAACTGTATTTTTCCCTTCAACTGTAAAATATTTGCTGCCACCTCGATGACCTACTACTAAATGAGAAGAATTTCGTGAATCAAGATCTGGAACATGAACCTGAATACCTGCAAAGATAAACGGATTTCCAGTGCCAGGTGGAGGTGATTGAGAGTTTGTTTGAGTACCAATACCAATGTTTCTGGCAATATATTCGAAAGGAAAAGTGACCAGTTTGGCATCTAACCGACCTTGAGAATTGTGAAAGTGAAGGGTTATATTACCTGCATTATTTATCAGATTGGCTCGATAACGATCATTCGTTCTGGTTACATCGGGCAGGCTAGTACTGTTATTGGTGGTATAACCAATAAGTTCGCCATTACCCGAAAAGTCGTCAGCTACTTGCCCAAAGGCAAAAAATTGCAAACCAACTACCAATAAAATAAATAATGTTAATTGAATCTTTTTATTTCCTGCTTTACAAAATGCCTGTATGGGTAAGTTGAACTGAAAGTAATCTTTTTTTAGTGAATTGTTCGTAGTCTCCATATTTTATGTTTTTAGTTTTGTTTGCCGTTTCGTCACAAACCGATTATTAAAATTTTTTATTGTTTGAAATAAATTGAACATATGGGAGATATACTTTGTTGTTTTAGTTTAATTTTTGATTATTTTTTTTGTTGCTATTTTACCATTTTGTGAAATTATTTTGAAAAAATAGATACCATTAGTTAAATTTGAAATATTTACTTCTTTGGTAGTAGCTTCTTTTATGTGTTGTCCTAATTCGTTATAGATAATTATTCTTTTCAATATATAATCGCCCAGATCAATAGTTAAAGTATCAGAAGTGGGGTTTGGAATTATAGTAATATTGCTTTCTAACTCTATATCATTTACTGATAAGGCTGAATCATATTCATAGGCACCAATATCCCACGCTGATCCTTGTGGACGACTATTTCCATCAAAATCTACTTTTATATCAATACCATAGGTATTAAAAAAGATATCATATGCATTAGATATAGTTCCTGAGGCATTTACAGCGGGACTATCTTCTGACTGCAGGTGAAAATCATTTGGTGGATCAACTAGAAGAGGATCGGTGTAGATACAATCTGTACAGGTTCTATTAATATTATTGTTATACAGCACGTTATTGTATATCACATCTGTTCCACATGAACTGCAAAAGTCATAGGGATTATTACTATCTGTAATGATGTTATTGGAAAGCTCAAAATAAGGAGATGCACGTCTATTGACTCCGGTTCCACAATTATAAATAGTATTATTCGTAACAATGGTTGCATCTCGATTAATGCCATAACCACTGCAATTATATATCAAATTACCAATAACATAGGGAAAAAACTCTGCATTTACCGGATCAATACCGTCAACACTATCATATATTTCGTTATAAATGATCCATATATTATCTTGAAAGCCTTCATCATTAATTCTGATAGCTTCACCTGCTGAAGAACCCGGGAGAGGCTGATAACCATAAATCTCATTTTGCGAGATAATGACATTTGTTGAACCTTTTGCATCTATGGCATTCTCTCCATCTTCATACATTAGATTTTTTCCAATAAAAATTCGATCTGCTTCGATATCTTTAATTGCTGGCACCCAATTTCTATCAATGATCTGTATACCATCATCACCATTGTGATAAATATCGTTATCAATTATCCAGACATTTTCTGTTGCATTATCAATCATGATACCAAACATACCTGTCTCGGTTGTGGCCGGATATTCGCCATTATCATGAATATCATTATTATAAATAACAATATGCTGCTTTAGGTCTCCAGATGTATAAGCACTTTTCCATGTCCAAAGTAGGATGCCTGAACTATTTTCACCTGTTATTTCAGAATTTCGTATTGTAAAATGATCGGTCGGCTGATAAATTTTTATTCCCGGACCATTAATGAACATATTCTCCATAATGACATAAGATACATCCCTGACAATAGCCTGATTATTGCCTGTCAGAGTTCCAATTTCAAAACGCTCATTATTGTTAGCACCTCTAATAAAAATTGGTTTTGTAACTGTACCGGAAGCATTAACAATAGGTAAATATTCGCCTCCATGAATATTTTCAGTATTATTATAAGGTCCGTTATGGACTTCTATAACACTACCTGCGGCAATATTTTGTGGAATAGTCATTCGAGGCATAGTATTAGTACCATAAGGATTGCTTGTGTCTGTAGCATTCGCATGTTGATTGTCAATATAATGTGTATAAGGACCATTGCTTGCGTTTTTGTAGTCTTCCGGACCATTACCAAAATCATATTTGGCATTTGCGTACATTGTGTGCGATTCGTTGATACCAAATTCCGGTGCAGGAATACCAATGGGTGGTACATAGGTTTGTCCAAAAGATTGCAAACCAAAAATCAATAAGGCAATTAGAATTAATTGATACATTTTTTTTGTAAACTGAAAGTATTTTTTTTTAAGTAAATTGTTTGTAGTCTCCATATTTTATGTTTTTAGTTTTGTTTGTCGTTTCGTGACAAACCAGTTATTAAAATTTTTCATTTCTATTGTTTGAAATAAATTGAACATATTGGGAGATATACTTTGTTGTTTTAGTTTAATTTTTGATTATTTTTTTTGTAGCTGTTTTACCATTCTGTAAAATTATTTTGAAAAAATAGATACCATTTGATAAATTTGAAATATTTACTTCTTTGGTAGTGGCTTCTTTTATGTGTTGTCCTAACTCATTATAGATAATTATTTTTTTTACTATATCATCGTCCAGATCAATAGTCAAAATATCATTGGTAGGATTTGGAAAAATTGAAATAGTAGTATCTAAAGTTTCATCATTGTTTGATAATGTTGATCCATACTCCAAAGCACCCATATCCCACTTACCGTCTTGTGGTCTGGATATGCCATTCATACCCTCAGCAATAGACAAGCCGTAAGTACTCTCAAACAGAGCATAAGCCGCATGTAATACCCCTGCATCTCTAGCCTTAGAACTGCTTAGTAATGTAAAATCATTTCCTCCAGCATCTGCTACGTTAGGGTTTTCCGACAGAGAGTTCATTTCCTTTGAATAACTGCTCTGAGCACCTGCTACATCCGTACCGGAACTCGTACCAAAATTCAAACTAGCAGATTCATACATATTATAGTCAGAGGTAACTTGATTACGAACATTTGAATTCTCTAGTGCGAGATCATAACCTGTAGGTTGCGCTCTCCCAAAAAGGATATTATTAAAACTTTCATAAGGTCCACCGGTAGCATATTCAATACCCATGTCATAATTGTATATGGTATTATTAAGCACCCACCCGTTACTACTCCCTCTGAAATGGATGGCAGCACCTCTGGCCCAAGCACTATTGGGATTCCAAGAACTTAAATCTGTAGTGTGTATATTCCAAATCGTATTGCCAATAAACCAGGTATTGGTAGATTTTGTGGTAATAATACCATACTCAGCATCATAAATTCTGTTATTCACTACCCAAACATTTTCAGTGCCATCATGAAGCACTACTGCTTCTCCTGTACTCGACGTTGTTATTTCAAAGCCGTGACAATCATTATCTATCACAAATACGTGATCTGACTCTTTTATATCAATAGCATTTTCACGATTATCATAAAAATCATTACCCCCCATATAAATGTAGCTCGGTCGCTGAGAATCATCAGCAATAACCGCCTTTCCTACTAGTACAGCATCTCCTGCCAAACGACTAAAATCATTATCCAGTATCCAAATACGATCTGTATTTGGTCCGGTTGTTACACCCGTATAATCATTTTGATCTACAGTAGGTGAGAGATCTCCACGATCATGGAAATAGTTCTTGTAAATGACAATATCAGTAAATCTATTTTCCGGATAGCCACCAATACCAACACAAGAGGTAGTACCTGCCCAGTTACCCGAACCATACATTTCACAATTTCTTATAGAAATATGGTCAATGTTAAAACCGCCACTACCACTCTGCCTCAATCCTATTTTAGCAGCATCAACAGAAAACACAAGGTTTTCAACGATTACATAAGATCCTCTCACAAGCATTTCTTTTGTTATTCCCGCTCTTACTGTAGGGCTTTCTCCTCTAATCCAAACTGGATTAGAAGCTGTACCATTGCCGGTAATAATAATTTGACCACCACCAGTGTAAGGTCCGCCATGTAATTCTATATAGGTACCCGCCGGATGTACACCTTCAGGAAAGGTAGTTCGTGGTGCATTTGGTGTACCATAAGTATTGGAAGTACTGCTATTGGGATGTGTGTTATCTACGTAATAGAAGTTTTCTACTTCTGTATCTGGCCAAGCCGACGGCCAAGCCGGAGCTACCTCATCTATACCAAATGGTGGTGCAGGAATACCAGCGGGTGGTACATACTGCCCATAAGATTTTAAATTAAATACAACTAGTAATAGTATTAATGGTAACTTATTTCCTATTTGACAAAATGTTAATACAGATTCATAGATTTGTAAGTAAAGTTTTTTAAGTAAATTGTTTATAATCCCCATAATTTATGTTTTTAGTTTTGTTTGTTTCAGTTACAAACAGGTTATTAAAATTTTTCATTTGTACTATATTAAATGAATTGAACATAAGGGGAGATATACTTTTAATTGTTTAAGTTTAAATTTTGATTATTTTTTTTGTAGCTATTTTACCATTTTGTGAAATTATTTTGAAAAAATAAATACCGGTAGCTAAATTTGAAACATTTACTTCACTAGTTGTTACTTCTTTTATCTGCTGACCCAATTCGTTATAGATAATTACTTCTTTTAGATCAGAATTTTTTAAATCAATAGTTAAAGTATCATTAGTAGGGTTTGGAAAAATTGAAATAGTTGCATCGAAAACTTCATCATTGATTGATAAAGCTGACTCAAACTCAAAAGCTCCTAAATCAGGTTTTGTACCGCTATAGGAAAGACTTACTCCTTGGCCTGAACTCCAAGTCAATTGTCTGTCTAAGGTTAGTTCTTTAGCTCCATAATTAACTGATGTAATTATTGCTCTTTCTGACTCTCCTTCTAATTGAATGGCATCTCCGCTAACAATATCAAAACCATCCATAAACCATCTGGCATCATCTACTTTCATTACTGAACTATTTGATTCTGCATTGGTTGTATTTGCAAGAAATGCACCTGCATCTATCATCGGGCTATTTTCTTGTAAATGAAAATCATATTGAGAAGAGTTTAGATCTATAAACATTGGATCTTCCTGTAAGCTATTTTGTATAAAACTGGACTTGTTAGTTTCCCACCAACTTAATGTTTCAGGAGGCGGATTTGAAGTAGAAGGTCTATTACCAAAAGCTATTACATACAATTGGTCAACACCTGAAAAAAAGATATTATTATTATCAAATAATACTTGTTGATCTCTTCCTGTAAGAATTTGCACAGGTTGGTTATTCAGTTCTGCATACCATGACCAACGAAAATCATTTTGTGTAAACTTATTTTTATATAGAATATTATTTTTTATTTTCTGGTCAAAGAATTCTGCACCAGAATTAAGCCCTGCAATTTGAATTGCTCCTAATTCATTGTCATAAAATACATTGTGAGACATTCTATTCCCGTAGTTATTATTTGCTTCTCCACCATATAAGGCAAATTGTATTGCAGGACCAACACACTCATAAAATATATTGTTTCTTATAATACAATATTGACCGGCAAATTGAATACCGGAATAAGGTGAAGAATCTCCTGAAGAAGGTACAAAAGCAAATACATTGTTTTCTACTACATTATATTTGGTGTCATCCAAAGAATTTAATTTAGGATACTCAGTACTACCGAACCCTGCATTATCACAATCGTAAATCTCTCCTATTTTTTGAAGCTCGTTATGAAAATAGTTGTTTCTTATAATATTATAGTTACTACACTTAAAAGCCCATAATGCATGAACACCTTTGGTCATAGTATTTCCTTCAATCAAGTTATAGTCGCAATCAATCATCCCTAAATTATCCTGAGTGGTGTCATGAAGTGTATTATTCTGTATTTTTGTGTAGTTACACGATTGTAGAAAAAGACCTGTTTTAGAACTTCCTCCGGTATCAAGCGCTCCTTCAAAAACATTGTCTTTAATGATAAGATAATCAGATCCTAAGGCATTTAACCAGCGTCTTACGTTTCGAATCTGTAATCCTTCTATTGCAATATAATTTTTTTCAAAGATCCATATTGCAGGAGATAGTGAAGCTCCGGTTATTTCAACTACTTCACTTCCATAATTTTTGAATGTGATGTAATTGCCTACCGTTCCGGAATTTTGTGGACTCAATTGATCTGTAAAAACTCCTCCTCGTATCAATACTGTATTACCTGCGACAGCAGAACCTGCTGCCTCAGCAAGTGTATTGTAAGCATCTCCATCAGAACCACTACAATTTCGGTCAGCAATGGAATAATTGCCTGTACAATCAGAAGTTAGCTGGTTATCAACATAAATGGTTTGCGCATTCATTGTATTTTGTGTGAACACAAAAATGAATGCAAATAAGTAAATGGAGTACAATGATCTTTTCATGATTTAATTGTTTTAGTTGTTATTGTTCTTAGTCTTCTGTTTGTCGTTCTCAGTATGCAACTATTATTATTCTACCCATATACCATTCAACATCACTTTTTTAATATTGTACATATTTTTAATATCAGCAATGGGGTTGCCCTCAATCAATATAATATCGGCTTGTTTACCTTTTTCTATGCTACCCAAACGGTGGTCAATTTTTAAAAATCGGGCATTTTCTATAGTAGATGCCTGAATAATTTTCATATTATCCATTCCGGTTTTAGCCAATAATTCCATCTCATGTTGATACGACCACCCTCTCTCTGCATATTCTACCCAAGGACCATGGGAGCCAACCACAATTCTTACATTGGCTTTTTGGCATCTACCTATAAAATCCATCATATGTTGAAAACCTAGGGCTCTTGTAGAGTCTTGTTGCTTCCCTTCCATTCTGTATTCATACGCACCTAAGGTTGGTGTAAAAAAGGTTTGATGTGCTACTAAAAAATTTATTAGTGAATCAGCAGCTTTACCATTAACATCAATATCTTTCCACATTTCAAAACGCCCTGACTTTCTTGAATCATTGTCTGCAAGCATCTTTTGCCTAAATACTTCGGCTCTTTTTTTAGATACTAGAGCCGTACCTATGGAGGTAACATGTTCTATACCATCCAACCCGGCTAAAACTGCCTGTCTGGCATCTGTAATTTCTAAATGTGCAGTTACCGGTAAACCATGAGCATGAGCTATATCACATACTTCTTTAATCAATCCAAGAGGTAATCTGTGGTAAATTTTAATAGCTGAAACTCCCCTCCCAATTAAATAATCCATTGCTTCTCTTACTTCAGCTTTATCCCGAACCATATAAGAATCTTTAGGCCAACTAGGTGGTGGCATATCTAAATGCGGACCGGTTAGGAATAATCTGGGAAGCGGGTCACCTGTTTGCCGTTCAAAATCATAGGCTTCAATCCATTGCCCCGGATCTCTTACAGATGTAATACCATTTCTAACAAATTTAGTAGGAAAATGTTTGACATAATCATAGTGAAAATGAGCATCAATCAAACCGGGCATAAGTGTAAGACCTTCTCCTTTAATGATTTCAGCATTTTTTGGAATCTCCACTGTGCCTGTCTTACCTATCTCATCAATTAGTCCATTTCGGATGATAATAGTAGAATTTTTGATTGTGGTTTTTTCAATACCATCAATCAATGAAACGCCATCAAAGACTATTGTTTTATTTCCAACAGAAATTTCATCAGCATTGACCTCAGTTGCAAAGAACTCAACTTCTTGTTTAGAATCTTCTTTACTAGATGACGGAGTAGTACAGGAATTAAACAGAAATATAGCAACTATTAGTATTTGTAGATCATATACTATTTTATTTTTATTCATATATAGAGATGATTTGAGTGACTAATAGATATAGTGATTTATGATTGAACATCAATTACTAAATGTTTATAATCAGGATCAACGCATTAAAAATAATATAGTCGATTTCACCTGTTTAATTTCTAATTCATCAAAAAAAATACTTTTTAATGACAATGTTATTTCGGTCCCTCCCGAGTGCTCGGAATCGGGAATGAACGAATGATGAGAAATCTCTTTATTATTGAGATTCTTCTCCCAAATACTCGGGGTCTGAAGACAAGTATTTTTTAATGCGTTTACCCTGTGTTTATAATTAGGTAATTTTTATATTGTAGAAGGTGTCTTGCTCTAAAGAACAAGACACCAATTCTAACAAAAACTAACTCAAATAATATTAACTATAACTTAGTAACCAGGATTTTGTACAAAATTCTGATTTCTATCCATTTCTCCTTGAGGAATTGGAAGTAAGTATCTAAATTTACTAAAACCTGTTTGAGGCTCAAGTCCTCCAGCACCAAATGCTTGATCTCCTAAATCTCTACGAACAATATCATACCATCTTTTAAACTCAAAAGCAAGTTCTATACGTCTTTCTTCTAAGATAAGTGTTCTAAAATCATCTTGAGATGGCACTCCCACAACATCAGCTGGTGAAGTTGAAGCTGGATAAGTACCATAACCATTTCCAAAAAAGTCAATAGTACCGGCACTTCTTGCACGACTTCTAATTTGATTTACATAATCAACCGCTTCTACAGTATTACCCAACTCATTGGCAGCTTCTGCAGCAATAAGCAATACTTCTGCATATCTAAATGCAACAAAATCTAAATCTGACCTCCAACCTGCTGTGGTTCTTCCTTCACCATAAAACCTATTATGTTTTGCAATATGGGGTGCTTTCCAATTGAAATCTGAATAATGTCTTACAATACCTGTACCGTCTCTCATAATTATAGAATCGGTTAAACTCACTTTTATACGGTAGTCATCCTTATCCCAATTATCATATACATTCTGATGAGGCACCAGCATACTCCAACCTCTTATGGGCTTATCAGCACCATCAACACCATTAAAAGGTCCTATTAAACCATCATTTTCTAAGGTTGTACCTGTACCATCACCTCTTTGATTACCTGTAAAATCCAGTACAAAAATGTATTCTTGTGAAGCCCATTGTTCAGATTCTCTAAATACATCCTGAAAATCGTTCGTTAATGCATAATTCAAAGTACCAGCATTATCGATCACCCATTTGGCATTATTGTATGCATTTTGCCAATCACCTCTAGTCATATAAACAGATGCTAAATATGAGGCGGCTGTTCCTTTTGAAGGTCTCGATCTTACCCCTCCTTGAGGGTTGGTTGATAAATTATCAAAAGCAAAGGTAAGATCTTCAATAATTTGTGCATACACCTCGTCTGTTGATGATTGTTGGATAGCAGATACATCTCCTATATCTGAACTTGTGATTAACGGGATCTCTCCAAACAAACGAACTAAATGGTAATAAGCAAAAGCTCTGACAAACCTTGCCTCACCTTGAAATCTTTTTCGTCTGTCTTCAGACGGTTCATCTACTACGGTTAAACCATCTAATGCAGTATTTGACGTAGCAATAATCTGATATGAAACGTCCCAAATTCTACTGGAGTATGAGTTATTTGGTGTGTGTAAAAAAGGACTCAACTCAGCATAATCGCTAAATTCAAAGCCATTATCAACCATATCACTCATTAACATTAATGGGGTAGTTAACCCTCTTCCATAATAATTTGAAGATGCCATTAATCCGTAGGTACCCATAATCATTGGTACTACATCATCTATTGTATTAAAGTATCCAATAGGAGAACTTTCACCTATAGGGTTTTCTTCTAAATCAGCACAGCCAATAAAAAATACGACTATACTTAGAACTGAAAATTTTACTATTTTTTTCATAATTTATTGTTTTTAATTATTATATTATAACCCAACGTTTAATCCAATTGTGAATGATTTTACGTTAGGGTAACTGCCAAAGTCAAGCCCAAGGTTTGTACTAGAGTTGCTATAAGCTACTTCAGGGTCTATCCCACTATAATCTGTAATAGTTATTAAGTTTTGACCACTAATATAAATACGTAATGATCTCAAATGGATCTTTTCTAATGCAGATTGACTAAAATCGTATCCTAAAGAAATATTTTTCAACCTGATATAACTTGCATCTTCTACCCATCTGTCTGAGGTTACAAAAGATCTTCCAGAACTAGCCATGGGAATATCGGTATCGGTGTTTGTTGGAGTCCATCTATTAAGAGCTGCTGTAGTAGTATTAGTTCTACCATTTAATGCCCCAAGTTCCATTGCAGTATAATTTAACATCTCTGCCCCTTGAGAACCTTGAATAAAAATATTCAGGCTAAGGTTCTTATAACTAAAATCGTTATTCCAACCCCATGTAAAATCCGGATGAGGATTTCCAATAATAGTACGGTCTTCTTCTGTTAACTCACCATCACCGTTTAAGTCTCTAAAGCTTTCGCCTCCAATACCTTCGCCTCCTACTAAAATAACATCTCCTGCTTGAGACACTCCATCATAAACAAAGCCCCAAAAAGTACCTACTGATTCACCTTCTCTTAATAATTGTGTATTGCCTCCACCTGGTAAAGGCGACGAAGAATAAAAGATATCATTTCCGGGAGTCTCATTTTCAATAAGCTTTATGATCTTGTTATTATTGAATGAGATATTAAAGTTTGTATTCCATTTAAAATCACTTTCCAAAATTCCGGCATTTACAGCAAATTCAAAACCATTATTTTCTATTATACCAATGTTTTGAAGTTGTGATTGAAATCCAGTAAAAGTTGGTACCGGTACATCAAATAAAAGATCTTCAGTTCTCATAAGATAGTAATCCATTGTAAGACCGATTCTACCTTTTAAAATTTCAAGATCAAGACCTATGTCTGTTTGTGTAGTAGTTTCCCAAGTTAAATCGGAATTACCTAATTGACTAGGGAATAGAGCAGGAACTTGATCACCCTGAACTGTAGTAAATAAATTTGAAAAGAAAGCTTGTGATTGGTATGCACCTATGGCTTGATTACCTACCTGCCCCCAACTGGCACGTAGTTTTAGTAAACTTATGGTGTTAGAATCTGACAAAAAGCCTTCGTTAGAAACTTTCCACCCGAAAGCTGCAGAAGGGAAAAATGCATATTTGTTGTTTTTTGCAAAAGGTGAAGCCCCTTCTCTACGCGCTGTTAAAGTAAATAAATACTTATCATTTAACGTATAATTAAGTCTTCCAAAGAAAGCTTCATATTCTACTTCAGATAAAGTTGAATTAATAAAAGGAGGATCTGTAGCTGCACTTAGATTATAAAACAATTGAGAATCTGAAAGAAATCCAGTTGCAATCGTCACTATATTTTCCCTTCTATCTTTTTGAAAAGAATAACCCGCCATTACCGTAAGATCATGAATTTCTGCAAAAGTTTTTGTATAGGTTAAATAGTTTTCATTAATAAAACTTGTACTTTTTGAAAAAATAAGTGTAGCTTCTCCATCTGCTCCATCTCCACGTACCAATGTTCTTGGGTAGTATTGACCTCTTCTATCATTTCTAACAGTAGAACCAAGTGTAGTTTTAAATTGTAATCCTTCAACAATGTTTATTTCCATATAAGCACTTCCTTGAAATAAATTTCGTGCTGTTTCGTTTGTTAGCTCGGTGGCCAAAGCAAAAGGGTTATCAATTTCAAAACCTCTATCTGCCAAAGAAAAATCACCATTTGCATCTCTTAAACCTTGAGTAGAAGGAAATTTATAGGCACCTGATATTACTCCCGTTTGAGCAGCATCACCACCTTCCTGTGTTCTGATTCCGTCTTGATTCGTTCTACGAGCAAATAAACTAGCTCCAAAATTGAATGTCTTTGATGCTTTTATATCTATATTAGAAGTAATAGAATACCTATTATAGTCTGAATCTCGAACAATCCCTTTTTGATCGAATACAGCTCCTGATAAATAATAGTTCACTTTTTCAGTTCCTCCTGCAACAGAAAGTTGATAATTTTGAATTCCTCCTGCTCTATAGATCTCATCTTGCCAATCGGTACCCTCACCTGTAAGTTCGGGAACATAACTCGGATCAATTTCTTGAATAAAACTTGTGAACTGATCAGCATTAAGAATGTCTAAACGGTTTATTTCTTTTTGAGAGGACCATGAAGATGAAAAATTGATTCGGGCTTTGCCATCTTTACCCCTTTTAGTAGTTACTATAACTACACCATTTGCTCCTCTTGCACCATAAATAGCTGTGGATGAAGCATCTTTAAGTATTTCTACCGATTGAATGTCTTCTGGTGGAGGCATAACACCCCCAATTAAACCATCTACAACAATCAACGGATCATTACTGGCATTAATAGAGGTGTTACCCCTAATTCGGATATTATAACCCGATCCTGGCTCACCATTGGTTGATTGAACAGAAATTCCGGCAGCTCTACCTTGCAATGCCTGAACAGCATCAAGTGTAGGATAAGCTACTATGTCTTCAGCAGTTATAGAAGCTACAGAACCTGTAAGGTCACTTTTCTTAACGCTTCCATAACCTATAATAACAACCTCGTCTAATTGTGATGCTTCTTGTACAAGTTTAACATTAATAGTAGTTTGGTCTCCAACAGCAATAATTTGCTTTTTATAGCCAATAAAAGAGAATTCTAACGATACTTCATTATTAGGTACTTTAATAGAATATTTACCATCAAAATCTGTTGATACTCCCGTAGAGGTTCCTTGAACCAGCACACTAACACCCGGTAAAGGTGTGCCATCAGCAACGTCTGAAACTACTCCTGAAATGGTTAATTCCTGTACTGTTTGCTTAGTTTCAATACTAGAACTCCGAAATGTTGTTTTGGGTCTTTTGTTGATAACAACTTGTCTGTCATCAATTTTATAAATTAAATCTGTATTGGTAAAAGCCGTATCTAAAATCTCTGATATAGTTGCTTTTCTTAGTTCTAACGATACTCTGATATTCTTATCAAGAACATCATCTTTATAAAAAAAGATAAATTCACTTTTGTCTTGAATTTTTTTAAATAAATCTTCAAGTGCTAGTTCTTTAACGTCAATATCAATTTTAGTTTGGGTGTATGATGGGTTTGCATACGCAGAAGTAAGTCCAATACTAATTATTAAAAGAAAAATTCTCATAATGGTTCTTAAATAAGTCTTTAAGGTTTTTTGTACCCTTAAAGGGTTAGGGGTAATACTTTTTTTCATAATTTTGTATTTTGTTAATAAATATTACTGTTCAATACAGTAATGTTAATTTTCTTGCCAAAAGATGTTGGTCCATCTTTTGGCTTTTTTTTAATAAGAGTTAATTTTAATGCTTTTTTATCATATTTTATTCAAAGTTTAGTTAATGATTATTTTAGTGTCTCCTATTTTAGTATATTCAAAATTTGTTGTCTCTTGAATTATTTGAACTACATTTTCTACATTCTCTTTTAGATCCAGATATCCTGAAAAGGTTTGATTTGCCAAAACCTTATTTTCTATAACTATGTCCACATTATAATATCGAGATAACCTTTTCATTATAAAATTCATATTGTTGCTTTTAAAAATAAATATGCCTTCTCTCCATAAAAAATAACTATCTACATCTACTTTTTTAGTCGTTATCTGTTTTTCATTTTTATTATAAACAGCTAATGATCCCGGTAAAATTTTTATCTTCTCATTAGGCTTAAAGAAAGAGTTTCCTTTATAATTGATTTGTACACTTCCACTCTTTAACATCGTGCCAATAGAATTTTCATCTGTATAATTAGTAACGTTAAAAACCGTTCCCAACACCTCTATTTCATGATTTTCAGCTACCACAATAAATGGGTGATCTTTATCGTGAGCAACTTCAAAAATTCCTTCTCCTTCTAGATATACTTCTCTTCTGTTTCCATTAAAAGCTACCGGATATACTAATTTAGAACCTGAATTTAACCAAACCATGCTCCCATCTGATAACTCAATTTTCGATCTTCTTCCATAGGGAACCATCAAAGTATTATAAGCAGTTTTATCATTATTAACTACCGATTGATTGATTGATTTTGAGGATCCGATTTTAACCTGTTGTCCTGAATTTGAATATTTAATGGTCGTATTATCTTCAGTAATTTCTAATTTTGTATTATCTGTTAAAATGAGTTTTACATTATCAAAATTTTCACTATCAATATTTTTCACTGTTTTTACAAAGTTGTCAATTGATGAAGATTGAGTATTATAATTGTACAAGCTTATGAAAATAACAACTACAATTGATGCTGCAATTCCGATACTATATCTTATACGCTGTTTTTTTCTCTTATATGAATAAATAGAGGCTGTTATTTTGTTTTTCAACTGTATCTTATCCTTATCAGTAATAGGTGTAAAACTCATTTCGTAATCTATCTTTATATACAGAAACACTTATTATTATCAAACAACAAGGTTTGCAAATGATTAAAGCTATGTTTCTTTTATATATAAGTAATGTATTTCACATTTATAGACACTTTTTTATGATTATTAATTGAAACTTACAAAATATTGTTGCTGAACTCATCATAACTTTTTGTGATCCTCAGCAAAAATTGTATTTTATTGCCCTAATCCCAATCAACAGAAAGAGATCATATCTTGAAGCAATTTTTGCGATATCGGGTGAACAAAATGAGCAAATACTAAGAAAGTAAGAAAAGAACAAAAAAACATGCTTTTGATTCCGACGGCTATTAGCAGTATTACCATTTGCAAGTTTCAATTAATCAATGACTTTAACTAAATGACCAATTACCTTTATAATATTATAGTATTATAAAATTAATAGAGATATCCTAAATAAAATAGAAATAATGGAATGTGTTGTCTCAAAGTCTTAATTCCTCGGTAGATAATTGTTCTGGAAGTCTGAACAGAAACGTCCATAATTTCTGCAATTGTCTCGTATGATTTTTCTTCATTAAATCTTAAAGACAATCCTTTTTTTTGTCGTTTAGTTAAATAAGTAAGAGCTTCTGTCAATTTATGGGTTTTTTCCTCAACGTATTCCAATTCAATAACTTCTTCCTCAGGTGATTTTGAGTAATTCCCCTGTGTATAACTACTTTCGAAATGATATTCATTAGAGGTCGGAACTACCTTTGATTTGTATTGTCTAGTTAGCTTTCGTTTAAGTGATTTTAACAAATAATATTTAACATTATTAGTTGTGGCTAGTTTGGATCTGTATTTATAAAGATCTAAAAAAAGATCATGAATGCAATCCATGACATAATCTTTATCTTCTGAGCGTTGCATTCCATACAAATATAAATCATCGATATATAAATCATATATCTCTCCTAAGGCAACAATATTACCTTTCTTCAATTTTTTCCAAGAAATGGCTTCTATTTCTTTATAATCTTCCAAATTGCGTTGATTTATACTATAATGATCTCTTAGATTATAATAAAATTTTAGTAAAATAAATAAACTATTTTCTTTTAATAAATTCAAAGGTTTTTTTATTGCTATTCACAAAAAATACTTTGTTGCCGTCTAATACCTTATAAAATATAAAATTAAGGTGTAACTTGTAAACACAAGCTGTAATTTACACCAAAGTTATTAAATTTATTGACAAATCCAAATATTATAAAATTATATATCAAGTAAATACATATTTTTCTATATAGAATAACACTAAAAGTCCTGATGAATACTATAGTATATGTATACAGTTAGTATTTGAGTTCAAGCCTTGTAAATTTTATAATTACCTATAAAAAAGATATAAATAAAAAACTTGTCTTTTTAAGGTAGTAATGTAAATCTGGAACTATTTATGTATTAATTTTTAATACGCGCATCTTGAATTAGTGTCACATCTAATAGGATTTTTATAAAATATTATTTATTTTGCACTTTTATCACAACTTGTAAATACAAGTATATGTTAATTCGAAAATGTTAATTTATCAAATAAGTGGAGAATTATAAACCAATACAATGTATGAACGTTTGAAAGTAAAATAACCTTTGATTAGGGTGGAACTGATGTTGATGGAATTAAGATAAAATTTAAATTACACATGATGTAGATTACCCTGAAAGTCAACAAATGTGAAGATACAGTATTTAAAAAAAACAAAAGCAAATAGTCACAATACAAAAGGGCTATATTAATAATATGAATCTGACAATTAATAATTTAAAACGATTTTTGATCATCCTTTTTCTTGGATTTTCAATACTTTTTTCATGCACTTCAGATAAAAAGGGGATTGTATTTGAAAAGGACAAGAATATTCACTCATTTAAAAGTGATAAAATTAAACTGGAGATCGATGATTCAACAGGAATCAAGATTTTTAGAAAAATTGAAGGCAAATGGTTAACCATGACTTCAAAAAGTGATACTCCACATTATATTGTTGTCAATGATGAAGAAATAAAGCAGTTTGTTGTCAATGATGAAAAAGTTGAATTTTCAGAAATAGAAAACAATTATGGTATTGGTAAGCGCCTGACAATTTTTGCTAATGCCGATGGTCCATTAAAATCGATAATAGAAAAGAGAATGAGTATTGATATCTATGAAAAATTCCCTGAAGCTGCTATTATTAATATTACTTATCAGAATGTCAATTCAACTGACAACCTTACCATTGACAAAGAAGTAAACAATAAGTTTATCCTAGATGCTTCCCTTATTAATAATTCATATAACAAACACGATTTTTGGATTTTGCAAGGTGGTTCCTATAAAGAGAGACCTGATTGGATATTGCCGGTAACAGAGAATTTTTCCTTTGAAAATTATCAGGGACAGCAATTTGAAAAAGGCGAAATGGGAGGCGGATTACCGGTACTTGATGTATGGAATAAAGAATCTGGAATTTTAATTGGCAGTTTAAGAGAAAAACCAACACTTCTTTCACTCCCGGCTAAAGTCAATAAAAAAAATTACTTTGAAATTGGTATTGAATATATAAGAGACTCGCTTGAATTCAAGGATACTTATAAAACCATTCCTATGGTAATTGCAGTACACAATGGAGATTATTATAATGGTTTAAGAACGTATTCAGAAATCATGGCTCAAAATGGTTTTAAAATGCCTAAACCCGTTGATGATGCTTATGAACCAATATGGTGTGGTTGGGGTTTTGGACCCAACTTTACTCAGGAACAAATGTTTGAAATGATACCTATCATCAAAAATTTTGGTTTCAAAGTAGCTACAGTTGATGCCGGTTGGTTTTATTATAATGGTGATTACGAACCTCGAGATGATACTTTCCCTCTTGGAGAGAAGGGCATGAAGAACTTTGTGAAAAAGTTTCATGATAATGGATTGAAAATAAAAATATGGATTACCACAGGTATCGCTGGTGAAAAGTTAGCTGCAGATCATCCTGAATGGTTATTGATAAACAAGGATGGAGAAACTGTTAATACTATGTTTATGGGAGTCCAGAAAACTCCATTTTTATGTCCGGCAGTAAAAGAAGTACAGCATTATTATCGACAAATGGCTAGAAAATTTATAGGAGAATGGGATTATGACGGATTTAAGGTAGATCAAGAACTTATCAATTCAGTTGGTAAGTGTTATGCTAAAGAACATAAGCATAAATCTCCGGAAGAATCTGTAGAAGCACTTCCTGAAATTTATAAAATATTATATGAAGAGACAATACTATTAAAACCTGATGCTATATTAGAAGTATGTCCTTGCGGGATGTTTCCTTCGTTTTACAAAATGCCCTTTTACAATCAGCCCGTATCTTCAGATTTTAATACCACTTGGCAAATCCGACATAGAGGGAAAACGATAAAAGCGTTGATGGGATCTACAGCAGCATTTTATGGAGATCACATAGAAAGAAAATATACACCAGAGAATTTTCCGTCAATGATTGGTGTTGGAGGGATACCTGGAACCATGTTTGTTAGCCGAGAAGAAGATAATGTTGATTTTCTTAGAGTAAAGTACCCCGGGTTTTTATCCTCCGAACGTAAGAATCTTTTCACCAAATGGCTGAAAATTTATAATGATTACACACTTAGTAAAGGAGAGTACCTTAATTTATATGATATCGCTTACGATAAACCAGAAGCACATTCCATATTAAAAGATGGTGTTTTGCACTACGCTTTTTACGCTGATGATTGGAATGGAAATATAGAGTTTCGTGGATTGAAAGAAAAAACCTATGAAATTATTGATTACGAAAATAACAAGAAACTTGGAGAAATAATTGGTAACGGTAAGTTAAATATCAATTTTAAAGGTCATTTGTTGGTGAAAGCTATTTTAAAAAATAATAAATCTAATTAATATGAAAAATACAAGAGTTTATTCAATATCCGCTTTTTTACTTATTGGTCTGTTTTATGGCTGTATTGACACAACGAAAAATAAAACGGCTTCAAAACAATTGAATTCTGCAATATATTATGTTTCTCCTAATGGAACAGCGAAAAATCCGGGTACCAAAAATGCGCCATGGTCTCTTGAAAAAGCAAATAACTCATTAAAATCTGGAGAAACAGCCATATTGTTAGATGGTATATATAAACATACACCTATTGCACCTATCAATTCCGGAAAGGAAAATGCATATATTATTTATAGGGCAGAGCATAAACACAAGGCTGTATTTGAACAAATGAATGAGTTGCCAGATTCACTTGGCACTGTAGTTATTTCTCTGAACGATAAATCATTTATAGCAGTAGAAGGAATCATGGCTTCGAAAGTAGATAGATGGTTACTGAGTTATAGAAGTCATCATATAACAATCAATAATTGTCATTTTACCGATGGTCTTGGATGGAGTAATTGTCGATTTAGGTATACTGGAGATGGAATGCGTATAACAAATAACTATTTTAGTGGTGGAACAGATTTACTGAGTTTAGATGGTGGGAAAGGGCATTTTATTGAAAATAATTTCTTTGGAGATGCCACACATACCTCACTTGTTCTTTTGGGTGTTCAACGATCTGTAGTAAGAAACAATACACTTATCAATCGAGTTTGGCGCTGTATGGAAGTTGAAAGCCAGCGACATGAACCTTTTCAACGATCTATGTTTAATGTAATTGAAAATAATTTTTTTGGATTTTCACCTGCCCCAAGTATACAATATGCAGGAAATTATTCGATAATTCGACGCAATATATTTCGAAGAAGTTTGGGCGGAATGTCATGGGCAAACTATTTAGGAAGAGCTAAAAATCCTGAAGCATGGCATAATGAACACAACCGATTTTATAATAATGTAATTGCCGAGTGCGGCAGCAATGAAATTGTGCTGGCCATGATAGAAGCAAATAAAGCACAAGGATATGAAGTTGCTGAAATTGTTAGCAAAAATGGTTTCGGGATGGAGTATTTAACAAATCTCTTTAAACCTGCCAAAGAAGGATATACCAATGTAGCTTATGGTGACAATGTTGTAGTCAATAATATTTTTTACCAAAATGCTAACATTCTGCATGATAAAGCATCATCAACTGCGCAGATTAGTTTTGATTGGAATGCAACACCAGAATTTGGTAAGGTTTTTAATAATAATATCTATTCAGAAAAACCCAATGCAGAAGTGTTTTATTTTACAGATGCCGGTCTTATGGATCCTCCTCAAAGATCAAATACAACTATTAAAAAATTTCAACAATTTTACCCACAAGATGCATGGGATAATATGGAAGGTGATCCACAATTTGAGAATCCCGAAAATAGTAAATATCAACTAAAAACTAGTAGTAGTGCTATAGATAAAGGTATTGCTTTGACGGAGATAATTTCGCAAGGATCCGGTACAATTATACCGGTTAAGGATGCTTTGTTTTTTACAAACGGTTTTGGTTTGATAGATGGAGATGTTATTAAAATTAATTCACAAGAATTAAACATCATTAGCATTAATTATGATGAAAATTTGATAACTGTTGATCAAAAAATTTCTTGGATAAAGGGAGATAAAGTGTTCTCTAATTATAAAAATAAGGCACCGGATCTTGGCGTATTTGAATCGGGAATGGTTACAGTAATTGGAGCAGATAGTACCTTGACTAAAACCAATAATTAGTATTTAATTTATAAAATATGAAAACAGTTATGCATAAATTTTCAAACAAATCCTTTTTGATCAGTTCCTATGTATTGATGATTGTTTTATTAAGTTGTCAGCCAGCCAAGAAGAAGAATGAAATAGTAAAGAAAACAAAACAGCCAAATATTATCTATATACTGGCAGATGATTTGGGTTATGGTGATTTAGGAGTATATGGACAGCAAAAAATTAAAACCCCGCATATTGATAAAATGGCAAACGAAGGACTTGTGTTTACCAATCATTATGCAGGTAGCACGGTTTGCGCACCATCTCGTGCATCATTGATGACCGGTATGCATACCGGTCATGTTTCAATAAGAGGAAATAAAGAAGTTAAACCAGAAGGTCAAGCTGCTATGAATGAGGGTTTTACCATGATAGAAATTTTAAAAAAGCAAGGTTATAAAACAGGTGCTTTTGGCAAATGGGGACTCGGGTTTATCGGTAGTAAAAGTGACCCAAATAACCTTGGTTTCGATGAATTTTTTGGTTACAACTGTAACCGGCAAGCACATAGTTATTATCCAAAACACTTGTGGAATAATGATAAAAAAATAATCTTGGAAGGAAATGATGGCGAACATACAGAGGTATATGCCAGTGATTTGATCCAAAAGAAAGCCGTTGAATTTATTGAAAACTCCAAAAACGAGCCATTTTTCCTCTATTTAGCCTCTATCATTCCGCATCTTGAGCTAATCGTTCCGGATGATGAAATACTAGCACAATACAAAGGTAAGTTTCCGGAAACTCCTTACAAAGCAGGAGAAGGAGGTGATTATGGTCCGGGTTGGAATGTTGGGACGTATTGTTCACAAGAGTTTCCACACGCAACTTACGCTGCAATGGTATCCAGATTAGATCGTGATGTGGGAGAAATACTTGCAAAGTTAGAAGAACTTGGTATTGCAGATAACACCTTAGTGATCTTTACCAGCGACAACGGTCCTGATTATAAAGGCGGTGCAGATCCAGATTTTTTCAATAGTGCCGGTGGTTTTAGAGGATATAAAAGAGATCTCTATCAAGGGGGAATTAAAGTTCCTATGATAGCTAAATGGTCGGGTAAAATAAATGCAGGCAAAACTGATCATGTTTCTGCTTTTTGGGATGTGATGCCCACAATTGCAGAATTGGTTGACATCAACTTAATACCAGATATAGATGGAATCTCCTTTTTACCAACCCTGTTAGGAGAAAAGACTCAAAAAGAGCATGATTACCTTTATTGGGAGCTTATCTCAGATGGCTTGGAAAGACAGGCCATTTTGAAAGGCGATTGGAAGATGGTCAAAATAAGATCTTCAGAAAGTACGATAACAGAACTTTTTAATATCAAAGATGATCCGAAAGAAACAACAGATTTATCTCAAAGCAAACCAAAAATATATCAGGAATTGATTCTGAAAATGGCAGAAGCACATATTTCAAATTCAGATTTTCCTGTTTTAATGGCAGGAGATTGATGAATGGAAAAAAGCATTTTAACTCTTAGGTGTACATTATTCATAAATCGATGAATAGTAAACTATTAATATGGCGATAATAGATTATTAGACGCTAGACTCAAGACATGTTGATTTTCAGTAAGCTGAATCACTAGTATCCGGTTAAAATTTTGGTAAGCCTTTGAATGTATTGATGTAGTTAAGGTTAGAGGCTTTTATGATTTGAACGATTTGATTTCAGTAGGCTGTAAATTCACATTATATTTCAATATTTGAAATTATCTAATTTTGCAAATTTCTGAAAAATAGAGAGTTACAAATAGTCTTGCGTCTTACGTCTTTTAGCGAAGCGGTCTTTTGTCTTTAAACCGGACAGTTATGAAGTTGAATATGTTTAAAATCCTAAACTATAACCACTGATTTAATAAATATCAACCCAAATTTAGAATAAGTTTGCTCTAACAAATAATAACAACACTTCATCAGTTCAATTAATTAATGTAATTAATGATAAAAAAGTGTCTATAAAAGTGAAATATAAAGCTTATATATAAAAGCAGTATAACTTTAATTACATACAAACCATTTCGTTCGATAATTAAAGAGAAGTTGCCATACAAATAAAAAAACAGATGAAGTGGATTTTATGTTTGCTGGTATTCTCAATATCATGTAACCCTACCTCTAAAAATCAGACAGTAACTAAATCAGCCCAAAATGATAGTTGGGAATCGCTTAATAAAGAAACTAGCCAATTAGGAAAAAAAGCTTGGCAACCCATGCTTAGATATGTGGCTGATTTACATAAAAAAAGTACACATCCAGCCACTTATCCATTCGATTATGATTGGGAAGAAATTGGTCCGGGATATGTCTATGGTCCTGCCTTTGGACATTGGGATATTGTACACCAAATTATTGATGTAATACCATCTTATCCAACACATGCATTACATCAATTATATAATGATGTCAAAAATCAAGAACCGAGTGGACTCTTACCCGGTTCTATATGGATGATTGGCGGAGAAGATGTACCGAACATGTCTGTTAAAAGAGATGAAGTATCGTGGAGTAAAAAAGCTGCCGGTCATCCACCCGTTTGGGTAGTGGCAGTTCAAGACTATATTGAACAAATAGGTAATAAAGAGATTTTGAATACATTTTATGCCACACTTGTACGTCAAATCACCTGGTTTGAAAATGCCAGAAAAGCAGAAGGAGAAGGTTTCTTTTACAATGATATTCTTATTAAAAAATGGGAAAGTGGTATAGATCAAGGCATTCGTTTCGATGATACAGAAATGGGAGCATGGGCATGTGTGGATGCCACTTCGCATGTGTATTTACTCTATAAAACAGCAAATCGTTGGTCCAAAGACTTGGGCTTTAATCATACCTTTTTTGAAAAACGAGAAAAAGAATTGGAACAGTTTATTCAAGACAAACTGTATGCAGATAAGGAAGGAATGTTTTACGATATCTGGGCTATTAAAGATGATTCCCTAAAGCAAACAGCCTTGGAAAATATGTGGCCAATTGTGGTTGGTGCTGCAACCCAAGAGCAAGCCAACCGTTTTATTGATGAATATCTGCTTAACCCGGAAGTATTTTTTACGGAACATCCTATTGCTTCCGTAGGAGTTAAAGACCCAAAATTTGAATTAAGAATGTGGCGTGGACCGGCTTGGAACAGTATGACCTATTGGGCAGCACGAGGATGTTTAAATTATGGACGAAAAGATGCAGCAGCAAAACTCCTTGAAAAAGCCTTGGACAATACAGCTAGAGTATTTGATGAGACAGGTACGGTTTGGGAGTTTTATCATCCACTTGGAGGCAGTCCAAAAGAATTACAGCGTAAACCACATACAGAATACAACGTGCCTTGTAAAGATTACTTAGGTCATAATCCGGTAATTGCCATGGCAAGAATGCATGAATTGGCGACACAGGATGATCAAAGTATTGAAAAATAAATTATTACCTAAAATTAGACACAGCACGATTATCATAAAAATAAATAACCCTCATTTAAAAAAATAAAATGATAAAAAATAAAAGCATTAAAAATATTATACCATTACTGATAATTTGTGTATTGTTTTCTTGCAAACCTCAGTCAAAAGAAAAAGTCAATGATGTATATATAGCAACTTTGAATTATGAGCAAGAAATTAGCTATAAGATCGACAGCATACTATCGTTAATGACCTTAGCCGAAAAACTAGGGCAACTATCGCAATTAAATAATAAAGGAGACCAGCGTATTGATAGTACCACTATTGATGCCATTCGCAAAGGTGAAGTGGGTTCACTTTTAGTCAACAGAAGGAATTTTTATTCCTTTGAGGAGAGAGATTTTTATCAAAAATTAGCCGTTGAAGAATCAAGACTGGGCATTCCTATTATTTTCGGTCATGATGTAATTCATGGCTTTAAAACCATTTTTCCTACATCACTTGCGCAATCAAGTACCTGGTCTCCTGATCTGGTTGAAAAAGGAGCCGAAATAGCGGCAAAAGAAGCATCAGCTCAAGGTGTGGACTGGGCATTTGCCCCAATGGTAGATGTTGCCAGAGATCCCAGATGGGGAAGAATTGCTGAAGGTTATGGAGAAGACCCTTACCTCAATGCTGTTTTTGGAGCAGCTGTTGTTCGCGGATTTCAGGGGTCAGACATGTCATCTCCTGATCGTATAGCTGCCTGTATGAAACATTATGTGGGATACGGCGCTGCAGTAGGTGGTCGTGGAAAACAATTTACTGACATCTCAGACAGAACCCTTCATGAAGTGTATTTACCTCCATTCAAAGCAGGCATTGATCAGGGTGCACTTACAGTAATGACCGCTTTCAATGATATCAATGGTATCCCCGCAACAGCATATACTTATGGTATTCGAGAAGTATTGAAACAAAATTATAAGTTCAAAGGATTTGTAGTGAGTGATTGGGATGCCGTGAAACATTTATTATGGCACGGAATTGCCGCAGATACCACAGAAGCGGCTCAGCTGGCTTTAAATGCAGGTGTGGATATGGAGATGAAAACCATCTTTTATAAAAAATTAAAAGATGCTTTAAAAGATAAAATAGTCTCTATCGAATATATTGATGATGCTGTCAGAAGGATTCTTTATGTAAAATTCAAATTGGGTTTGTTTGACAGACCCTATCTTGAAAAAGACAATACCAAAGAAATTTTCTTGTCGGATGCTCACAGAAAAGAAGCCAGAAATATGGCAGCCGCATCTATGGTATTGTTACAGAATAATAACAATATACTACCTGTCAACCCCAAAGCTAAATCAATTGCTGTGGTAGGAGCATTTGCCAAAGAAACAGATGTGATGGGATGGTGGAAGTCAACCGGACAGTTCGAAGATGTAATAACTGCATTTGACGGAATTAAATCAAATGCTTCAAAAGGAATTAGTATTACCGATAAAGTTACTACCAATACAGATTATATTATTGCCTGTTTGGGCGAACCGAGTAAATTTTTCGGCGAGAGTCGTAATCGTGCAGATATAACGATTCCTACTGAACAGGTTGATTTTTTGAAAAGTTTGCAAAAATATAACAAGCCCATTGTATTGGTTGTATTTAACGGCAGACCTCTTGACCTAACTAATGTAACAGATCTTACACACAGTATTCTTTTAGCATGGCATCCGGGAACAGAAACCGGTAATGCTCTTGCTGATGTGCTATTTGGAGTACATAATCCCTATGCAAAACTTACAGCTTCTTTTCCAAGGTCAGTTGCGCAACTCCCTACCTATTATAGTAGAAGAAACAGTGGAAGCCCTCAAGGGAATAAATATATTGACCTTAGTGGTGAACCTCTATTCCCTTTTGGGTTTGGGTTGAGTTATACCACTTTTGAATATAGTTTGCTCGAAATCCAAAACAATAAAATATCTGTAAACGGAGCACTCAAGCTTTCTGCAATGATTACCAACACTGGTAGCAAAGAAGGTACAGAAGTGGTGCAATTATATGTGAGAGACTTAGTTGGATCTACCACACGACCCATCAAGGAGCTAAAAGGTTTTCAGAAAGTTAGTTTAAAACCCGGAGAATCGAAAAAGGTAAGTTTTACACTATCAACTAAAGAGTTGGCGGTATTAAATAAAAATTTTGAACCCGTAGTTGAACCCGGAGATTTTCACGTTTGGATTGCACCAAATTCTACAGAAGGCTTACAAGGAGAATTTGAAATTGTTGAATAGCCTATTGAAAAAAATTGTCAACAAAATCGAAACCAGCGTATGTTAAAATATGATATAAGAATTTTTTGTGTATTGGTAACTATTTTGTTATTGATTGGTAACGCCTGTCAAAACCCTGTAAACAAAACAGACGAAATAGCACAATATATCTCAGACTTACCTTTCGACATGCCTTCCATAAGCCTTCCTAAATTCCCTGAATATTCAGTAAATATCAAAGATTTTGGAGCCAAATCCAATGGTAATTTTGACAACACCTCATCAATCAATCAAGCAATACAAGCTTGTGCTGAGGCAGGTGGAGGAAAAGTAATTGTACCGGCAGGGATTTGGACCACCGGACCAATAAAACTGGAAAGCAATATCAATTTTCATCTGGAAAAAGGTGCATTGTTATTGTTCAGTAGTAAGTTTGAAGACTACCCATTGATAGAAACAAGTTGGGAAGGGCTACCTACAGTTCGATGTACATCACCAATTTCAGGTAAAAATTTAGAAAATATTGCCATCACAGGAGCTGGTATCATTGATGGTGCAGGAGACAAGTGGCGACCCGTTTTGAAAAATGAAATGACCGAACCGCAATGGAAAGAACTCGTAAATTCAGGAGGTGTTTTACGAGAAGGATACGGAACAACCGTTTGGTGGCCGTCAGAGAAAGCTGTAAATGGCAAAGAACTCGTAAAATCTCTGGAAAACAATCCTAAGCCAACGTTACAAGATTATGCCGATGCCCGGGAATATTTAAGACCTGTTCTTATCAGTCTCATCGGATGCAAAAATGTATTATTAGATGGTCCTACTTTTCAAAATTCCCCTGCATGGAATATTCACCCGTTGCTTTGTGAAAATGTCGTAATCCGCAATATCAAAGTTCGTAATCCATGGTATTCAGTCAATGGAGACGGTCTTGATATAGAATCTTGTAAAAACGTGTTGGTATATAATTCTACGTTTGATGTAGGTGATGACGCTATTTGCATTAAGTCAGGTAAAAATGAATTTGGCAGGAAACGGGCTGTGGCTTCAGAAAATATTGTGATAGCCGACTGTATTGTGTACCACGGACATGGCGGAGTTACCATAGGTAGTGAAATGTCAGGAGGAGTTCGAAATGTTTCGGTAAAAGATTGCCAGTTTATGGGTACAGAGGTTGGTCTGCGATTTAAAACTACTCGAGGAAGAGGAGGTATAGTTGAAAATATTTTTATTAATGATATATTAATGAAGAACATCAAAACAGATGCAATCCGTTTTAATATGTTTTATGATAATAAGGCTGCAAGTTTGGATGAATTGATAGAAGAGGAAGATACACAAAACATCCCTGTGCCAAGTGAAATTACACCTCAATTTAGAAAAATTTATATCGATAATGTGGTTTGTCTCAATGCAGGGCGTGCTATATTTCTTCGGGGATTGCCCGAAATGGCTATCCGTGATATCGAAATTTCAAATACATATATCTCATCAAGGTTAGGCTTGGCAAGTATTGATGCCAGAAATATTAAGTTCAAAAATGTGAATATAAAATCTTCAACTAAACTGGTTTATTATTTACATAATAATAAAAACGTAGTGTTCAGTGGTGAAAATATATCAAAAGATATGGATTCTTCCTTAAGAATATCTGGTAAACTTACTGACAGTATTTTTTTGGAGGGCTATGATAGGTCAGCAATAAAACGCTTTGTTAAATATGATGATGAAGTAAAAGTTGAGGTATTGATTCGTTAGTTTTATGTATTCTAACTCAATCTGATAGGTTTAAACTAGACCATTTAATCTTTTAAATTTATTCTTACCGAACTCATTAGATGTAATATTTTTTCAATACTAACTTGTAATGACAAGTAAATCATTTATATTTGAAATTTATTAACCATTTTAACAACTGACCTAATATTTTAGCTGATGCCAATATCTTAGAAAAAGCAGATACTAACTAAGTCCCCGTACAAATAAAACTATGAAAAACAAGACCTTTTTATTCATCCTGTTAATTGTTACTTATAATGCAATCTCTCAACCCAATCCGCCTATTACCCCAAAATGGGCATTAGGTCACGTAGTATGGGAAGATAGTTTGAACACAAGACAATCAGCCGAAATGCTGTTGAAATTATATAAAAAAAATAACATTCCTGTCAGTGGTATCATTATAGACAGCCCTTGGTCTATGAGTTATAACGATTTTAACTGGGATACAGAAAGATACCCTGAACCTGAACAAATGATAACTACCTTCAATGAAAATGGTGTAAAAGTAATTCTGTGGGTTACAGGTGCTCTAAATATAAGTGCTCGAGATGTGCCAGTACAAAAATCCCCTGACTATGACTTTGTTATTGAGAATAAGTACGTAGTAAACCAAGGCAAACCTTCTGAATGGTGGAAAGGAGAAGGAGTACACCTTGATTTTACCAACCCTGAGGCGGTCAAATGGTGGAATTCCAAATTGGATAAGGTATTTAAAAAAGGTGTGTATGGTTGGAAAGTCGATCAGGCAGAATATTATTTTGCGGATTCGATCAGTATGTTAGATGCAAAATTGGGACAAGACAATATGTATTTTGGTGATACGCTTACCACGTCCATTGGTAGAATTTCTATTCGAGATTTCAAGCATTACTATTATGACAATATGTATGATTATACCCAAAAGAAAAACCCGGAAGCCATTATTTTAGCTCGTCCATTTTCGCATCAAGGTGAATTTGCTGCAAGCATCAATAAGCTAAGTCTGGGATGGAGTGGTGATTTTAAAGGTAATTATGAAGGATTGAAGTTGCAGATCGCCAATATTTACACCTCCGCAGCAGCCGGATACGGAGCATTAGCATGTGAAGTGGGCGGATTTTATGAAGAAAAATCTACTAAAACTCAGCTAATTCGCTATGCACAATTTGGTGCAATGACTACCAGTATGATCAACGGCGGGCAAAATGGTCCGTTTACCAATCACCTTCCTTGGTATCATGACGAAGAAACAAACAATATTTATAGGTACTATGTTAATCTACACTATCAGTTAGTACCCTATATTTTTAGTACATTGGTAGATGCTCATCTATATGGAGGCTCTTTGCTTAAAGAAACTTCTATAGAAAAATTCAGCCATAAATTAGGAAATGACCTGTTTTTTAAAGCCCTCATTTCTGATGACAATACAGCAGAAATCACACTTCCTAAAGGTGATAACTGGATCGATTTTTGGTCAGGTAAAACCTATTCAGGTGGTTCTGTGACTACACAGACATACGAGTTGAAAAAGGCACCTTTATTTATCAGATCAGGTGCTATTATTCCTTTGGAAATATCTAATGACACCACACAATTTGGTGATGCTGCCTACACCGGGAAAAATACAATTTTGATTTATCCAAACGGAAAAAGTCAATATACATTTCACAAACCCTTGGGTGAAGGAAAAGACTATAGAGATATTGAAATCAATTATGATAACACCAACGGTTTACTTTCGGTAAAAGGCGAAAAAGAAGATAATTTCATTTTTTTGATTAAGAAAAAGAGAAAACCTAAAAAAGTAAAAGGAAGTGATGCATGGTCTTACGATAATCAAGAAGACTTCTTGAAAATCGAAAAATCAGGAGATAACTTTAAAATCAACATTAAATAAAAACAAATCAACCTTATGACTAATCTTGACTTAACTGTACTTATAGTTTATTTTGTAGGAATCACTGCCTATGGACTCTGGGTTGCCAGAAAAACCAAATCAAGCGACCAATATTTTAGAGGAGGAAGATCCTTTAAATGGTGGACGATGATGGGGCAAGCATTCGGAACAGGCACACATGCAGAGATGCCTGTAGCTCAAGCGGGAGCTTCGTTTAGTGGTGGTTTTGCTACTATCTGGTATCAATGGAAAAATTTACTAATTACCCCCTTTTATTGGCTTATTGCTCCATGGTATAGAAGAAGTGATCGCACTACGGTAGCCGAGATGGTTGGAGATCGCTATGGTAAAACAGTAAGATTAGTGTATACCATATTTGCCATTTGTTATTTTATATTCATAATGGGAGCCATGTTGCAAGGAGCTGCCAAAGTAATTTCAGTTGCTACTGACGGAGCTGTTTCTTCAAACATGGTGGTTGTTTTAATGACCGTAGCCTTTATAATTTATAGTTATTTTGGTGGTTTGGTAGCCGCTGCTCATACAGAATTTATACAGGGCTTGTTAATTATTGTCCTTTCTTTTATGTTGATTCCCAGCGGATTGAATGAAGTAGGCGGTTTTGTAGCGATGAGGGAAAATCTACCGGAAAATTTCTTTACATTGTTTAGTTCTGATTTGGGATTAGGAGGATTTACGCTTTCTATGTTGGCACTCAATGGTATAATTGGTATCACGGCACAACCACATTCTATGTCGCTTTTTGCCACCGGAAACAGTGAACGTGCTTGTAGAGTGGGTCAAACCTATGGTAATTTTGTAAAACGTTTTGTAACTCTTGGATGGGCATTAACAGGTATAATTGTTGCAGCACTGGTTATTCATAGAGGTGTAGTACTTGATGACCCTGAACATGCCTTTGGCTATGCCACAAGAACATTATTAGCTCCCGGACTGGTTGGCTTAATGATAGCCTGCTTACTTGCTGCTAATATGTCTTCTTGTTCTAACTTTATGGTCAACCTTGGAGCACTGTTTGTAAAAGATATATACAAACCATATTTTAAACCGGATATTACCGATAAAAATTCGGTTAAAACAGGAAGATTGGCCGGTCTATTATTGACCTTATTAAGTGTAGGCTTTGCAATGACCATCAAAAATGTGCTGTCAGCTTTCCTATTTACAGAATCAATTGCAGCCTTTATGGGTATTATGATCTTTGGTGGAATGCTTTGGAAAGGCGCCAATCGTTATGGAGCACTGGCATCTGTAATTGTAGCCTTTATAACTTATTACAGCATTAACTACATGGCTCAAGATACATTAATGTTGATCTATAAATGGAAACCTGCACCATTTGGTTGGGCTATGCTGATAGGCTTTATAGCACTTATTGTAGTGAGTAAGTTAACCGCTCCTGAACCTGTTGAGGCGATTAATCGATTCTTCGGACGCTTAAACCGTTTGTCTGCCGAAGATCAACCGGATGGAGATGAATCAAAAGATGCTGGAAGTTATGGACAAGCCTTAATTCTTGTAGATCTACCCGGTTGGCTGAAAGCTTCCCGATGGGTCAATTTTAGACAAAGATATAAAGAGGATTGGACTGGTTTTCTATTGGCATGGTTGTTTGTGATCGGCTTAGTGATTTTGGGTTGGTTTGTCATACAAATAGGTCAATAATGAATAATATTAGTCAAGATGAAACTTAATTTACATAAAAATAATTACATTATTGTTTTATTGTTCTTACTTGTTGGATTACAAAGTACAGCCCAAAAGGATAATTTGTGTGTTCGCAACTATTATACAGAGGCTGAAGCTGTAAAAGCATTGGAGGAGTTCAAAGCGACTTATTCTACTAAAAAAGAATGGGAAGTAAGAAAGAAACGTATCATTGAAGGAATTTTGAATGGTGCTGAATTACCTGACCTGCTGAACGAATACAAGGATAAACCTTTTAATGCCATTATTAAAAGACCAGCAAGGCAAATGAATGGCTATACGGTTGAAAATATTGCCATTGAAGGAATTGATGGAAAATATATCACCGGAAACTTATACAAACCCGATACGATCATAGGTAGAGTACCTGCTATTTTAAGCCCTCATGGTCATTGGTATGAACCTGGAAATTACGGCAGGTTTCGACCCAACTTTCAGAAACGTTGTGCTGCACTGGCAAAAATGGGAGCTATTGTTTTTGGGTATGATATGGTTGGTTATGGTGAAAGTTATCAATTTAATCATAACGACAAAAAAGCATTGCAAATCCAACTTTTTAATAGCTCAAGAATCTTAGATTATTTACTTTCTTTAGATTTTGTAGATTCTAAAAAGATCGGTATAACCGGAGCATCTGGTGGAGCCACTCAAACGTTTTTACTAACAGCTATTGATCAAAGAATTGCCGTTTCAGTACCTGTAGTCCAAGTTTCTGCCCATTTTTTTGGAGGATGTGTTTGTGAAAGCGGAATGCCTATTCACAAGAGCAGTACACACCAAACTAGCAATGTGGAAATTGCTGCAACCGCAGCTCCCAGACCAATGCTGTTAGTTTCAAATGGAGCTGACTGGACATCAAATACACCGGAAGTAGAGTTCCCATACATTAAAAATGTCTATAAACTCTACAAAAAAGAGGATATGGTGAAAAATGTTCATCTGCCAAATGAAGTTCACGATTATGGCTTCTCTAAACGAATTGCTGCTTATCGATTTCTAGCCACTCACTTAGGCTTAAATTTATCAGCGATTTTGAATAAAAAAGGAGCAATAGATGAGAGTTTTATTGAAATATTACCTATTTATAAAATGCTTGTATTTCCCGAAAGACTTTCAAATCTTCAACAACATTAGAATAGAGGCCTCTAAATAAAACTAAAAAACGCACGGAAAAATATGTCGGTCATTAAAAACTTTATCCCTCAAATAACAATACAGTCTCCCGGAAGGGTTAATTTTATTGGTGGGCATACAGATTATAATGATGGTTTTGTATTGCCGACAGCAATTGATAAAAATATCATCTTTAAATTAAAGAAAAATAATTCTGATAATATTTGCAATATTTACAGTGCAAATTATGATATGAGCTTTTCTATATCTCTAGAAAATATTAAAGTTAGCGATATAACATGGGAAAATTATATTTTAGGAGTTTTACATGAAATACAACAATTAACAGATAAAATCAAAGGTTTTGATTGTGTGCTTTCAAGTGATATACCTATTGGTTCGGGTATCAGTAGTTCTGCTGCTTTAGAATGTGGTTTGGCTTATGGTTTAAATGAGTTGTTTAATTTGAATTTAACAAAACTTACCATCATTGAATTATCTCAAAAAGCAGAAAATAATTTTACCGGTGCAATGTGTGGAATTATGGATCAATATGCTTCCGTAATGAGCAAAAAAAATAAGGTAATTCTTTTGGATTGTCAATCTTTAACACACGAATATATTCCTTTAGAAATTAAACCATATAAAATATTATTACTGAATACCAATGTGTCGCACAGTTTGGCTTCAAGCGAATATAATACACGGCGTAAAGAATGTGAAAAAGGGGCGAGTATTATTAGTGAAAAGTATCCCAAAGTAAATTCATTAAGAGATGTTAATGAAACCATATTGGCAGAATTTAAAACCATTTTACCTGAAAATATTTATAGAAGATGTAAATATATTATTGAAGAAAAAACAAGAGTTTTAGATGCGGCAGAAGCATTAAAAGAAAATAAACTAAAAGATTTTGGAAAACTGATGTATGCTACTCATATTGGTTTATCTAATGAATATGAAGTAAGTTGTGCAGAATTAGATTTTTTAGTTGAATATTCAAAAGATTTTGATGCTGTTATTGGTTCACGAATGATGGGCGGAGGGTTTGGAGGCTGTACCATAAATATTATTCATGAAGATGCAATTTCTGATTTTGTTGAAAAAGTATCAAAAGCATATTTTGAAAAGTTTAATATTAAGTTAGATACCATTGAGGCAAATCCAAGTGGTGGAACTTCAATTATAGAATAGTAAAAATGAGTCAGGATATTAATTCAAATCCGCATAGAAGATATAACATTTTAACAGGTGAATGGGTATTGGTATCTCCTCATAGAACCAAACGTCCCTGGCAAGGTAAAATGGAAAAGGTTTGTTTAGACGAACAACCTCAATATGATGAAACTTGTTATTTATGTCCTGGAAATACGCGGTCAAATGGCGATGTAAATCCAAAATACGAAAAACCATATTCATTTATTAATGATTTTCCTGCACTATTAAAAGATATTCCTTATGAACAATTTTCTGATGGATTATTAAAAGCTGAATCAGAATCAGGTATTTGCAAAGTAGTGTGCTTTTCACCAGATCATTCTTTAACATTACCTTTAATGAGTATTGAAGCTATTACTGAGGTAATTTCATTATGGCAAAAAGAATACAAAGAACTTGGCGAAATTGAGGGAATAAACCATATTCAAATTTTTGAAAATAAAGGTGATAGTATGGGTTGCAGCAATCCACATCCTCATGGGCAAATATGGTCTCAACGATCAATACCTCAGGAAGTAGTAAAAAAACAAGTAAAACTTAAAACCTATTGGGATAAACATAAAAGAAGTCTGCTGGAAGATTATGTTCACCAAGAATTGGAATTAGACCAGCGAGTTATTATTGAAAACGAATTTTTTGTTGCCCTTATTCCTTATTGGGCAATCTGGCCTTATGAAACCATGATTCTACCTAAGAAAAAAATTGCGCATTTAGGTGAATTAAATGAAACACAAAAACAATCTTTTGCAGAAATAATTAAGAATACAACCATCAAATTAGATAATATTTTTTCCATCTCTTTTCCGTATTCGATGGGAATTCATCAAGCCCCAACGGATGGAGAAGAACATCAAGAATGGCATTTTCACATGTCTTTTTATCCTCCATTATTAAGATCGGCAACAGTAAAAAAATTTATGGTAGGTTATGAGATGTTTGCAGATCCACAACGAGATATTACTGCAGAACAAGCTGCAGATACAATAAAATCTTTATCTGATATACATTACAGTTTACAAAAAACTAATAATTACTAATTCATAATTAGCTGACGATGACAACAAACTTTGGTTCTTTAGACTATATCATTTTTATAGCGTATGCATTATTAATTCTAGGAGTAGGATTATGGGTTTCAAGAGATAAAAAAGGACATCAAAAAAATGCAGAAGATTATTTTTTGGCAGGTAAATCTTTACCTTGGTGGGCAATTGGAGCTTCGTTAATTGCAGCAAACATATCTGCTGAACAGTTTATTGGGATGTCTGGTTCAGGTTTTGCTTCAGGATTAGCAATTGCGTCTTATGAATGGATGTCTGCCATAACTTTAATTATTGTAGGGAAATACTTTTTACCCATTTTTATTGAAAAAGGAATATATACAATTCCTGAATTTGTAGAAAAACGATATTCAACAAACTTAAAAACCATTTTGGCGATATTTTGGATCGCCCTTTACGTATTTGTTAATTTAGCTACCGTTTTATATTTAGGGTCTTTGGCATTGGAAACTATCATGGGAATACCTATGATCTATGGAGTTTTAGGATTAGCTTTGTTTGCGGCTGCATATTCCTTATATGGTGGTCTTTCTGCAGTTGCTTGGACAGATGTAATTCAAGTAGTATTTTTAGTTATAGGTGGTTTGGCAACTACGTATATAGCTTTAAATACAGTATCAGACGGTGAAGGAGTTGTAAAAGGAATCAAGGTTATTTACAATGCTGTTCCTGAAAGGTTTTCAATGATCTTAGACAAATCGAATCCTGAATTTAAAAACCTACCCGGTCTTGGAGTATTGGTTGGTGGTATGTGGGTTGCTAATTTATATTATTGGGGATTCAATCAATATATTATTCAAAGAACTCTTGCTGCAAAATCTTTAAAAGAGGCACAAAAAGGAATTTTATTGGCAGCATTTTTGAAATTAATTATTCCATTAATTGTTGTTGTTCCCGGTATTGCGGCTTACGTAATGGTTAATGACCCAGATATAATGGCAAGATTAGGTGCTGCCGGACTTCAAAATTTACCTTCAGCTGAACAAGCTGATAAAGCATATCCTTGGTTGTTACAATTTTTACCTGTTGGATTGAAAGGTGTTGCTTTTGCCGCATTAGCTGCAGCTATTGTTTCTTCATTGGCATCTATGTTGAATTCAACTTCTACCATTTTTACAATGGATATTTATAAACAATACATCAATAAGAATGCAACTGATAAAACTACGGTAAACGTGGGTAGAATTTCTGCCGCTGTTGCTTTAGTAATTGCATCTATTATGGCACCTTTACTAGGAGGAATAGATCAAGCTTTTCAATATATTCAAGAATATACAGGCGTAGTAAGTCCCGGTATTTTAGCCGTATTTATTTTAGGGTTATTTTGGAAAAAAACAACAAACAAAGGAGCAATTGTTGGTGCTTTAGCTTCTATTCCTATTGCAATGTATTTTAAAGTAGCTCCTAAAGGGTGGTCAACCAGTTCATTTTTTATAGACGTGCCTTTTATGGATCAAATGGGATATACAGCAATACTGACTATGATTGTTATTGCCATTGTAAGTTTACTTCAACATAAAGGAAAAGAAGATGAAAAAGGAATTATAATTACAAAAGAATTATTTAAAACAAGTCCAATTTTTAATATTGGAGCCTTTACTATTATGATAATTCTAGTAGTTTTATATGCTTTATTCTGGTAAAAATAAATAATAAAATTTAATAGAAATAATGGAAATAATAATTACAAATAATAAAATTGAATTAGGAGAAAAAGCTGCAAAGCAAGGAGCAGATCTGATTAGAAAAGCTATAACTAAGAATGGAAAGGCTAATATTATTGTTGCTACCGGTGCATCTCAATTTGAAATGTTGGAAGTTTTGGTAAAAGAAAATATTGATTGGTCAGTCATAACCTGTTTTCATTTAGATGAATATATTGGAATCCCAGAATCACACCCGGCTTCTTTTAGAAAATATCTAAAAGAACGATTCGCAGATATCGTTAAACCATTAGCATTTCATTATGTAAATGGTGAAGGCGATATCAAAGCAGAATGTCAACGACTTCACAATCTAATTGTTAAACATCCAATAGATGTGGCATTTGTTGGTATAGGCGAAAATGCACATTTGGCTTTTAACGACCCTCCTGCAGATTTTGATATTGAAGATTCTTACCTTGATGTAAAATTGGATTTACCTTGTAGAAAGCAACAGATGGGAGAAGGTTGGTTTAAGAGTTTAGAAGAAGTCCCGACCCGAGCTATTAGCATGTCAGTAAATCGAATCATGCAATCAAAACATATTATTTGCAGTGTGCCTGATAAAAGAAAGGCTAAAGCAGTAGAAAGAGTTGTTAATAGTGAAGTAACGCCAGAAATACCAGCTTCCATATTACAACAACATAATGCAACATATTTATTTTTAGACAAAGAATCATCACTTTTACTTAATAGTTAATATGATTATAAGTGCTAAGAAAAAACAAATTAAACACTAACAATTCAGTTATGAATACATTATTTTATGCTGATGGCAAACCTATAATTATTGAGATCAAGGATGGAAAAATCCATAAACTCATTAGAAATCCCGAAGAGGATAATAAATCAAAAGGAGCAATATATGTAGCTCCCGGATTCATTGATCATCAGGTCAATGGTTATCTATCCCATTCATTTGTGGGTGATGATCTAGATGCAAAAAAGGTCAAGAAAATTACAGAAGGCTTATGGAAAAATGGAGTAACAACATATTTACCAACTTTAACAACGGAGTCAAATGAAGTTCTATTAAGAAATTTTAAGATCCTGAATAAAATTCTTCTTGAAAACGAATCTTTTGGACAATCTATTCCCGGATTTCATTTAGAAGGTCCATATATTTCTCCCGTTAATGGTTTTCGAGGAGCGCATAATCTAGAATACGTCCGTAACCCAGATTGGCATGAGTTTGAAGCATGGCATAACGCTTCAGGAGGTCGAATTATTGAAGTGACCATAGCACCTGAATTAGAAGGCGCAATGAATTTTATTAAAGAATGTATAAAAAATAATATTAAAGTTGCTTTGGGTCATACCAATGCTTCTACAGAACAAATCAATCAAGCTGTTGACCTTGGAGCAACCATATCAACTCATTTAGGAAATGGATGTGCCAATACCATCCACAGACATCATAATCCAATCTGGTCTCAATTAGCAGAAGACAGATTATTTGCCAGTATTATTGTGGATGGATTTCATTTAACAAAAGAACAGGTTCAAACCTTTTACAAAGCAAAAAGAGCTAACAAAATAATTTTGGTCTCCGACATTACACGTTGGGCAGGAATGTCTCCCGGAACCTATTCTGATTTTGATCAAGAGGTGGTTGTAACTAAAGAAGGTGCTATAATGATGCCGTCAGAAAATGTTTTGGCGGGAGCATCATTATTGATCCATCGAGGTATTGAAAATGTTATCGAATTTACAGACTGTACATTGAAAGAGGCAATTGATATGAGTACAAAAAATCCGGCAACAGCCTTAGGATTTAATGACAGAGGTGAAATTGCTGTTGGAAAACGGGCTGATCTCGTTTATTTTAAATTTGATTCCGGTAAGTTAGAGGTTATAAAAACTATTGTAGGGGGAAAAGTGGTTTATGATAAAGCGAAAATAAATTAGTTCAATAATAAATTATACAAATATGTCTAATAATTACATACAGATTCATCCTAAAGACAACATCATAGTTGCTATCAAAGACCTTAGAGAAGGTGAAGAATTTACTATTGATAAAATCAAAGGAAAGTTACAACAGGATATTCAAGCTAAGCATAAGTTTGCTCTTCATGATTTCACTATAGGTGATGAATTATTTATGTATGGAGTTTTAATAGGAGTTACCACAAAACGAATTACTCAAGGAGCAGCTATTACAATTGATAATGTAGAACATGCTTCCAGTAAATTTGATAGTACACAAGAAAAAACAAGTTGGATAGCTCCTGATATTTCTAAGTGGAAAAACAGAACATTTAAGGGTTATCATCGTGATGATGGAAGTGTAGGTACCAATAATTATTGGATCGTTATCCCACTAACATTCTGCGAAAACCGTAATGTTGATGTATTAAAAACAGCTTTATTAGAACCTCTTGGCTATGTAACTTCTAAAGATTTCACAGTAAAGACTTCTGATTTAGTTACTCAATATAGATCCGGTGCATCGATTGAAGATTTAATGTCAGCATCTATTATTTTACCTTCTGAGGAAATTATCAAAAACAGGGTATTTCCAAATGTAGATGGTATTAAATTTTTAAAACACGAAGGAGGTTGTGGCGGAACACGTGAAGATGCTGAAGCTTTATGCCATTTATTGGCTGGTTATATTACCAATCCAAATGTAGCAGGTGCTACTATTTTAAGTTTAGGATGCCAAAATGCCCAAATAAAAATGATACAGGATGCCATTACTTTAAAAGATGCTACATTTTCTAAACCAATATATATACTAGAACAACAACAAAGCAGTAGTGAGCGATCCTTTATTGAAGAATCAATAAAAATGACCTTTACAGGATTGATAGAAGCCAATAAAATTGAAAGGAAACCCGCACCATTAAGTAAATTGGTTGTAGGCTTAGAGTGCGGAGGTTCTGATGGGTTCTCAGGCATATCTGCTAATCCTTCACTAGGTTATGCTTCCGATCTATTAGTGGCATTAGGTGGCAGTCCCGTTTTGTCTGAGTTTCCGGAACTAAATGGTGTGGAACAAGATTTGATCAATAGATGTGTTACCAGTAAAGATGCTGAAAGATTTACTTCGCTCATGCAAACTTACGCCAAACAAGCTATAGCAGTTGGCTCAGGATTTAAGAATAATCCATCTCCGGGAAATATTAAAGACGGATTGATAACAGATGCTATGAAATCTGCCGGAGCCGCCAAAAAAGGAGGAACTTCACCTATTGTAGAGGTCTTAGACTATACAGAACAAGTAACCAAACCGGGATTAAATTTACTTTGCACTCCGGGAAATGATGTTGAAAGTACTACTGCGCTGGCTGGTTCAGGTGCCAATATTATCGTTTTTACAACAGGGTTGGGTACACCCACAGGCAACCCAATTACTCCGGTAGTTAAGGTTTCAAGCAATCATAAATTATCTGAAAAAATGAAGGATATTATTGATATTAATGCCGGAACTGTTATTAGTGGAGAAGATTCCATTGAAACAAAAGGAGAAGAAATTCTTGAATATATTATTCAAGTTGCAAGCGGAAATACAATTCCGAAAGCAGTAAAATTAGGACAAGATGATTTTATTCCCTGGAAAAGAGGAATATCACTTTAATTACTAACAAATATTTAAAAGAAATGATTCAAAAATTCAAAAATATTTTTAAGACCATAGGACCGGGGTTTATTTTAGCTGCAGTAGTGTTAGGACCGGGAAGTATAACAACTTCAACAAAAATTGGGTCAACACAAGGCTATGCTTTTTTATGGGTAATTCTCATAGCGGCAATTTCAATGGCAGTTTATACAAATATGAGTACTCGTTTCGGAGTATTACACAGCCAATCAATACTAGGTGTAATTGCTGAAAAATACGGTAGGTGGTTTTCTATGGTTATTGGTATAAGTTCCTTTTTGGCAGCTCTAAGTTTTCAGTTTGGCAATAATTTAGGTGTTGGCATGGGTATGGAAACCATTACAGGAATTGATGCTAAACTTTGGCCTCTTTTATTTACACCTCTTGCAATAGTGCTAATATTCTTTACTAAAAATTTATATAAAACCTTAGAAAAACTAATGATGTTTATGGTAATGCTTATGATCACAGCATTTGTTGTAAACCTTGTTTTTATTAAACCTGACCTTGTAGCATCAGTAAAAGGCTTTGTTCCAAAACCTTTCTCTATGGATAATTTTAGTCAACTAGCCGCAATTGCCGGTACTACTTTTGTGCTTCATTGTGCTTTATATCAATCTTATCTGGTTCAAAATAAAGGATGGAAATTAGAAGATAAAGACAGAGGTATAAAAGATTCGAACTTAGGAGTATTTTTATTAGCATTAATGTCTGTTTTAGTTATCGTAACTGCAGCTGCTACTTTAAAACCTTTAGGAATCACCATAAACTCAGCAGCAGATATGGCCATGCAGTTAGAATTGCTTTTAGGCAGTTATGCTAAATATCTTTTTGCTTTTGGTTTTATTTCCGCTGCTTTCTCATCTCTTCTTGTAAATTCAGTTATTGGCGGAGGTCTTTTGTCAGATGGTTTAGGAATGGGACGATCTATGGATGAAAAAATACCAAAGGTTTTTACAACGCTGATCCTACTGGTTGGAATGGGAATTGCGATATATGTATCCAGTGATGTTGGGAGTCCTGTTTATTCATTAATTTTAGCCCAAGCGTCTTCTATGTTAGCAGTACCATTAATAGCCATAGGTTTATTGTTAGTACTTAACCGAAAAGATGTAATGGGCAAACACAAGAATACCCTATTTCAAAATATATTGGCAATTGCAGGCTTTATTTTGATATGTATTTTGGTTTATATTATGTATGGTAAGTTAATAGGATATTTTTCTGCTATGTAATCGGTTAAAAGATATTTTTGACTAAAATGAGAAAAACAAAAATTAGAATTAGACAAATGCAGACTACCGACATGGAAGTCATTATGCAAATTAAAAATGCCGAGAATTGGAATCAAACCGAAGAAGATTGGCAATTTTTAATAAATTCTAATCCCGAAACTTGTTTAGTGGCTGTTTTTGAAAATCAAGTGATAGGAACAGTTACCGCTGTGAATTATCAGAATAAGGTAGCATGGATAGGTATGATGCTCGTTTCAAAAGATTTTCGTGGAATGGGAGTCAGTAAACTTCTTTTAAATACCATTATTGAAAAATTAAAAAATTGTGTGTCTATTAAGCTAGATGCAACTCCAGCTGGAATTCCGGTCTATAAAAAACTCGGTTTTGTGGAAGAATATGAAATAGGCAGGATGGTTTCAACTGGATTGAGTAATATGGTTAAGGATGAACAAGATACAGATGATGATTTTAACATATCACAAATATTGGAAAGTGATATTTCTAACATCGCCGGAGTAGATGAAACTCTTTTTGGAGTAAACAGGTTAGGCTTGTTTCGATTTCTATCAAATAGCCGAAAAGATATCTGCCTTCAAATAAAACAAGAAAAACAATTAAAAGGCTATGTTTTTGGTCGCAATGGGAGTAATTATATTCAAGTAGGACCCGTCATGACTCATTCTACTCTATTGGCTAAAAAACTACTTTACGGAGTGTTTAAAAAATTGAAAGAGCAATCCTTAGTAATAGATGTTTTATTGGACAAACCTGAACTTAAAGACTGGCTGCTTTCTATCGGATTTGCTCATCAAAGAAGCTTTACCAGAATGTACTTAAAATCAAATAATTATACAGGTAAAATAGAAAATCAATTTTTGATAAGTGGTCCTGAATTGGGATAACTAAACAAGTTTTCCAAATTTTTCCTTTTATTAAAAACTTGGCAATAATTAAAAAAAGGCTCTATGTTGTTTGTAATAGATAAAAAATATATAGTTTAACCCGTTATTTTGAATTTTTGGGTTTATCTCAATGTCAGTTCGAGTGACTTTTGATAATCCCGAAGCCTCGGGAGTATCGAGAACCGTTCTTAATAAGAAATTTCTATTCTCGATACTAATTTTTATGCCAAAATAGGCAAAAAATTTACTCGTCCCGATAGTTATCGGGAGACGAAATTTCATCAAAATGCACAACGGGTTAGTAATAATATTGAATTACCCACTATATTTCTAAAATAAGAGGAAAAACTCTAGAAGAAATGGAAACTTTGTTTGAAAAATAAAGAGTATTAAACCCCAAGGCAAGCCTTGGACTCAATAATAGGAATCGACCCAAGGGTTGAGGTTTTAAACCGAGATCCCGCTGAAAAAAAGCGGGATTAGTTCGACTAACTAAAAAATCGAAATTAATTTTTTAGAGTCTCACGAATAAAACGATTAATTTGAAGTGAAATGATGAAAAAAAAGAAAATAACATTAAAAGAGTTAGCCAAAAATTTAAATGTTTCTATTTCTACAGTCTCTAAAGCATTAAATGATAGTCATGAAATTAGTAAAGCAACCAAACGGAAAATCCAAAAGGTAGCAAAACAATATAATTATACTCCAAATAAACCTGCTTCAAGTCTTAAATCTGGTAAAACCAAAACAATTGGTGTAATTATACCAAATATTTTAGATCGCTTTTTGGCAAAAGTTTTATATGGCATAGAAAGAGAAGCAAACAATATGGGGTATAATATTATTACTTGTATTTCTAATGAATCTCTAGAAAAAGAAAAACAGAGCATACAATTACTTTCAGATGGAAGTGTTGACGGTTTTATTTTAGCCCCATCTGAAGATACACTACTAAAAAACGAGTATGAACACTTTAACGACATTATAAAACAAGGTTATCCAATTGTGATGTTTGATAGAACAGTCACAGATGTTTTATGTGATGAAGTAATAATAAATAATTTTGTTTCTACTTTTGATATTACAAAAGAATTCATCGCACAAAAAAAATGCAAGATTGCATTTATTAGCAGTATTACAGAATTAAAAATAAGTAAATTAAGAGAAGATGGGTATAAAAGTGCATTGGCAAAACATGGGCTTGATAGTTTATCTTTAAAAATCAAAAAAGAAGAAGACAAGCAAGTAACTTTAAAATTATTTATGGAGAAACATCCTGAAATAAATGCTATAATTTCTGCGGACGACACCTTAGGTACTATTGCTATTAATGTGGCTTTGAGTTTGGGTTATAAAGTTCCTAAAGACATTTCAATTGTTGGATTTGCAAGCGAATCTGTTTCTAATCTCTCAATTCCTAAATTAACTATCATTAAACAACATGCTAAAGATATAGGAAAAAATGCTGTCAATCTGTTAATCAATAAATTACAAAAAGAAACATCTTCTAAAAAGGAAGTTATTATAGTTAAAACCAGTTTAATAAGAAAAGGGTCGTTTTAGAAGATAATACCTCATTATTTTAAGTACATGACAAAACATATCTCTGTCGAAATTGTAAAAGTTACCTAATTAGATGACAAAATTAATACTTTATAAATAGTAATAATATTGAATTACCACTATAATTTAATATAAAACCAAAAAAAGGTGATTGATAATAAATTTAATTTAGGATTTTTTCCAACTCCAATTCAACAATTGAAAAAATTGTCTGAAGATTATTCTGACTATAATATTTTTATCAAAAGAGATGACAATACAGGATTGGCGTCAGGAGGAAATAAAACAAGAAAACTAGAATATTTGATTCAAAAAGCTCTGGATGAAGGTTGTAATTCAATTATAACCGCCGGTGCACAGCAGTCAAATCATTGCCGACAAACAGCTGCTGCTTGTTCAATTGCCGGTTTAAAATGTCATTTAATGTTGGGAGGTAGTGAACCTAATCGATATGATGGTAATTTATTACTGTCTTCTTTATTCGGCGCTACAATTCATTTTACAGGGGAAAAAAGAAAAGGAGAAGATATTCATATCTTGAAAAAAGAACTAGAGAAACAAAACAATAACTGTTTTGTTATTCCTTATGGCGGATCGAATGTCACAGGCGCATTAGGCTTTGTAAATGCTACTAAAGAGTTAAAAGAACAGCTTATTAAGAAAAACCTAACAATCGATTATATTTTTTTTGCTTCCAGTTCAGGTGGAATGCAAGCAGGTTTAACCTTAGGTATTGAACTATACAATTTAAAAACTGAGCTAGTTCCAATAAATATAGATAAAGCAGAAACTTACGGACTTTCATTAGAGGAAGTTGTTCTAAATATTGTAAAAAACGGAACTAAATTGTTAGGTATTAAAAGGGAATTTGAACTTTCTGACATACCGTTAAATAAAGATTATGATAAGGCAGGTTATGGAATTATTACCGATAATGAAAGATTTGCAATACATGAATTAGCCAGAAGCGAAGGCATATTATTAGATCCGGTATATACAGGCAGAGCATTTTATGGAATGTTGAATTGCTTAAAAGAAAATAAAATAAAACCGAATTCTAATGTTCTTTTTTGGCATACCGGAGGATTGCCTGCAATTTTTAAATATGCTGATGAATTGAAATAAATATACACTAACCCGTTGTGCATTTTAAGTTTTTAGGTTTATCTCAATGTCAGTTCGAGTGATCCGCTAGAGGCGGATTGTATCGAGAACCATTCTTAATAAGAAATTTCACAACGAGTTACACTAATCAAATCAAGAAAAAATGAAATTAAAAAACATAATTAGATTGAGAAATCTTATTCTCTTTTTAGGAGGTTTATTACTAATTGCTAGTTGCAGCAGTAAGCAAAATATATTTGTAAAATACTCTAACCCTCAAATTGAGTATTCAGGTAGAATTGATTCCATTCAAAAGAATGGAGTAGCATTTCACTGGATGGGCAATTCTGTGCGGCTAAATTTTGAAGGAGAATCGCTTTCTGCAGAATTAAAAGATAAAACGGGTACTAATTATTACAATATTATACTTGACAATGACAGCATCCAGATTTTAAAACCAGATACAATTCAAAAGCAATATTTATTGGTGTCAGGATTATCTAAGGGAAAACACTCTGTTGAATTATTTAAACGGAGTAACAAAGGAACAACCACATTTTATGGATTTCAAATAGATAAAAAGGCTAAACTTTTAGCAAAATCATCTCCTAAAAATAGAAAAATTGTGTTTTATGGTAATTCCATTACAGCAGGAAGATCAATCGAAGACTATTCAGGAAGAGATTCCGGTGACAGCTCTTTCACGAACAACTATCTAAGTTATGCAGCAGTAACTGCAAGGCATTATAATGCTGAATATACCTGTATTAGTAAAAGTGGTATTGGCATTATGATCAGTTGGTTTCCAATAATAATGCCCCAAATGTACAATAGGTTAAACCCTGCTGATCCTACTAGTAAATGGGACTTCACAAATGATAAACCCGATATAGTTGTTATTAACTTGTTTCAAAATGATTCTTGGCTAATCGAAAAACCAGAACACCCCCAGTTTAAAGCAAGGTTTGGAAAACAATCACCTGATGAAGATTTTATTATCAATGCCTATAAAAATTTTGTGTCAACTATTAGAAGTCATTATCCCGAAGCAAATATTATTTGTATTCTTGGAAATATGGATATAACCAAAGAGGGATCAAAATGGTCAGACTATGTTAAGCAAGCTGTAAGTGTACTGAATGATGATAAGATATATACCCATTTTATTCCATTTAAAAACACACCAGGGCATCCTAATATTGAAGAACAAGAAGCATTAGCCAATAGCCTTATTCAATTTATTGATGATACGATTGAATGGTAAAACAAACAAATAACAAGATTTGTTTTATGTATATCAACTTTTATATTTCAAAACAATTTTTGTTTAGGTAACTATTTATAGACCTGACGGTCCCGAAATTTCGAAATTAAACCCTGTCAAGTATGAATAGAGTTATTAGATCATTGGCACGAAAAACGGATGTACATTTAATTTTAGCAAATAAATAAAAATGACTAATTTTTTTAAAACTTCTCAAATTTTATTAGTATTAATCAGTATTAATTCTAGTTGCCATGCCCAGATACCGACCGCTCAAAAACTAGATCAAAATATGACTCTGAAAAAGGTAGATGTGGATGGTGTTGTTTGGTTCGATCCAAGAGAGGAACCATTTGAATTGGTTGGTTTTGAATGGGTTAAACAGGATAGCGTTTTCAGAAGACTACCATTACATCCAAAATGGAAAATACCAAAAGAAGTAGACGATTTGGCAAATCAAACTGCCGGTGGACAGATCAGATTCAAAACAGATAGCAAAAGAATTTTGTTAAAAGTGCAATTGAGCGAAAAATCAAGTATGTACCACATGCCTGCTACGGGTCAAAGCGGATTTGATTTATATGTACGCGATGGAAATGTTCAAAAGTATTTAAAAACTACTCGATTTCCCCATGACACTTTACAATACCAAGTTGAGCTTTATAATGCTTTCGAAAGGCAAAAACATGACTTCACAATTAATTTTCCGCTCTACAACGGAGTGAATTCCGTACTGGTAGGTCTTGAACAGAAATCTTCCATAGATACGCCAAAAGCATTTAGCCTTTCTGGTAAAATTGTAATATATGGTACTTCTATTACTCAAGGAGGTTGTGTTTCCAGGCCCGGTATGCTTTTTTCAAATATATTAAGTAGAAAACTAGATGTAGAGTTTGTAAATCTGGGGTTTTCCGGAAACGGGAAAGGAGAACCCGAATTAGCTCAATTAATTAATCAAATATCAGATACAAACTTGATTATATTAGATTATGAAGCTAATGCCGACAAAACCATTAAAAACACTTTAGAGCAATTTATTAATATACTAAGAGAAAAACATCCTGTTACTCCAATTTTAATTGTATCTAAAATTCGTTATGCTGACGAATTCGATGGCAGTTCCGGTTATAAACAACTGATATTTAACCGTGATTTTCAAAGGGATCTGGTAAAAGATAGAAAGTCAAAAGATGATAAAAATATCTATTTTCTGGACGGTTCAACTATTCTGGGAGATGATCATTATGAATGTACAGTAGATGGTGTTCATCCTTCTGATCTAGGTTCTTATCGAATAGCCGATGCACTATTACCTGTTATAAAAAATATATTATCACAATAAAACATTTCAGACACTTAGCAAAGGAGTATCTCATATCGATTTTTAGCAACTATTAACACAGTAGCAAAAGACTATTAACTACCTAATTATCATAGTAAAATTCAAAACCCTAAATCGAGTAGGTAATGATGAACAAACAAATTATAAAAATTAATTCTTTACATAGGCTTGTATTTTTCTTATTGATTTTTTCTTTTTTTCAAATTTCATGTATTGATAAAAAAGAAAAATATATTTCTATAGCAAAAGAAAATACCAATGATATTTTTTCTTCTACAAAAATCATTGAAGATGCTAATTTTATAGGGAGTGAAAATTGCAGAGAATGTCATAAAAGTCAATTTGAAATGTGGGAAAATTCTCATCATGAAAAGGCAATGCAAATGGCAAACAGAGAAACTATCCTAGCGCAATTTGAAGGTGAAACATTTAAAAGTCAAGGTATAACTTCTCGTTTTTTTAAAAAGGAAAATGATTTTTATGTGAATACAGAAGGTCCTGATGGAAAATATCATGATTATAAAATTATATATTCCTTTGGAATTATGCCATTACAACAATACATAGTTCAATTTCCTGATGGTAAATATCAATGCTTGAGAACTGCCTGGGATACTATAAAAAATAGATGGTTTGATCTATATCCTGATTTTAAAATAGTCCACTCAGAATGGCTACATTGGTCTAAAGGAGGGTTGAACTGGAATAGTATGTGTTCAGATTGTCATTCTACAAATGTTCGTAAAAATTATAATGAAAATAGTGAGGATTACAACACAAAATTTTCAGTTGTTAATGTTAGCTGTGAAGCCTGTCATGGTCCCGGTAAGAAACATGTAGAAGAAGTGAAATCCTTAGGTTCTAAATATAATTCGATCAATGGTTATATGCAAATGACATCTAAAACATCTCCAACAGAATTGGTTGACCAGTGTGCCAGATGTCATATGCGTAGAGAACAGATCTCAGAAGGGTTTAATTTTGAAGGAACTATGCTTGATCATTATTTCCCTCAATTAATAGAAAGCCCAGTTTACCATCCTGACGGACAAATTCTAGATGAAGATTATGTGTATGGTTCGTTTATACAAAGTAAAATGTATCAAAATAATGTTTCTTGTAATAATTGTCATGATTCACACTCTTTGAAGCTGAAATTTGATGGAAATAAGTTATGCTTTCAATGTCATGAGTCTTTAAAATATGATACAACTTCCCATCATTTCCATGAGGGAATACAGGAAGCAACAAAATGTATCAATTGTCATATGACGGGTAAAATTTATATGGGAAATGATTTTAGAAGAGATCATAGTTTTAGGATTCCACGACCAGATTTGAGTATAAAATATAATACACCAAATGCATGTACACAATGCCATACAGGTAAAGATAATGAATGGGCATGGGAGGCTTTTAAAAAACAATACGGAGTACCTGACTATACTCATTTTTCTGAAAAATTAGCTCCGGGGATTGTCAGAGATCCAAATGCTCATGCTGCTTTGTTAGAGCTTGTCAGAGATCATACACAGCCAGAAGTAGCGAGAGCATCTGCAGTAAAGGCAATATCAAATTATGGTACACAAAATAACATTGATAGTTTTATAATGCTTTTAAACGATGAATCTCCTCTGGTAAGAGGAGCAACTATAGATGTTTTAAGTGAGATAAAGTCATTAGATTTTATGAGTTATTTATTACCAATATTAAAAGACAAAAAAAGAGCTGTAAGAATTAAAGCATTTTATGCGCTTGGAGCATTACCCGAAAATCAAATACCTATTGAATATATAGAAGCTTATAAAAAAGTTAAAGAAGAATTTACGGCATATCTAAAAATCAATGCAGATTTTTCGGGAGGACAAGCTAAAAAAGCATCTTATTATGAAAAAAAAGGTAATCTTCTAAAAGCAAAAGAATCATACAAAAAGGCATTAAAAATTGATTACAATAATAACATTGTAAGAAGTAATCTGGCAAATTTATATTACAGTTTAGGCGAAACTGAGAATTCAGAAAACACTTTTAGAGAAATTATAGGACAAGAACCAAAGTTTGGATATTCTTATTATTCATTGGCATTACTTTTGGCTGAATTAGAACGAATAGATGATGCAATAATTGAAATGGAAAATGCTTATAAACTTATGCCTTCCAATGTAAAGGTCATTTATAATTTAAGTCTGTTGCATGAGAAGAAAGGAAATATCAGGAAAGCTGAAAAAACTCTAATTGAAGGGTTAAAATTCAATCCTGAAAATGAAGATTTATTATATGCTTTGTCATTTCATTATCTAACACATAAACAAAAACAAGAAGCATTAAAATTTACTCGAAAAATTATAAAATTATACCCAAACAAGCCTGTATATCAAAATTTAATGAATAAGGTAGAAAATTTATAAACACTCTTCCGACTTATCATTGTTCTAAACTCCACGAGCTAAAAGCAAACTTCTAAAATGTCTTTTATCTATTTTAACGTGATTCGACGTAACATTTTGATTCAATAACTGATAATCAGAGACTTAAATATGAATTAATAACTTTAGCGTCACCTCGAGCGCAGTCGAATGGTTTTTTAAATAGTTCTTCTCGAGTACTCGGGACGCTCGAACAGACAAAGTGCTGAAAATCAATATAGTTTATGTTACAATCTACGTTCCCTATATCGAACTCACATTATTTTACCTTTTTTGAAAAGATATCTTTTGTGTTCTAATACTATTTCTAACTTGAACTTACTCAGTAAAAATCACACCTTCTAAGATGGTGGCTTTGGAAAACTCCTAAAAGGGGCAATGAGCAACAAGATTATAAACCGACCCAAAGACCTGTCAGTCCCGAGATTTTGGGATCAAAACCTGACAGGTCTGAAAAAATAGGCAAAGCCAAAAGAACATTACCACCCGCTAAGCAGGTGATTTTTCAAGGTAAAATAAAAATTATATTTAACCCGCGTTACATAACTAATATCAAATAAACATCAAAATGCTCGTCAAAATTCGTTTCTTTTTCCTTTCTACTTCACAATAAAATTAAACCGTAACCTAGGCTATGCTCAAATTTTATAGTTCATATAAAAAATAATTCAAATTTTCAAACAATAATTTTGAAATTCATATGGTATAATTATTGTTTGAATCCAGTACCAACTGTACTATTTGATTGTGTGTCAATTAAAATGAATGAACCATTTGTTCTGTGCTCATAGAAAGTCAAAAGGTGATAAAAATATCTATTTTCTGGACGGTTCAACTATTCTGGGAGATGATCATTATGAATGTACAGTAGATGGTGTTCATCCTTCTGATCTGGGCTCTTATCGAATAGCCGATGCACTATTACCTGTTATAAAGGATATTATGATCTCGCATTAAAACAATTATCTCGAAAAATAAAAAAGATATTAGACCGCTTTGCTGTTAGATATTAGATGTCAGACCAATATTAGTAACTGAAATGAAATCCATAAAATATTAATCGGACATTAATCATTTGAAATGTTTTTATGGTATATTATATTTATTCAACATTTTTTTCTTCAACTACTACATCTTCAGGCTCTATCGCTAAAAGTAAAGCGGCAATTATAGCTAAAACAATTCCGGCAATTTTATAATTTCCCGGCATAATACCTAATACTAGCATTGATATTATTGAAGTAATAAGAGGAGCTCCGGCATTGGTCATAGGTGAAACAACCATCGCTTTACCATACCTAAATGCATAAACCAAACACAATGCTCCTATAGCATTTAGAATTTGTATTCCTGCAGCTAAATACGGACCATCTGCTCCCCAATTAATTTCTTGCGAAAAATCAGTCATATAAAGTGCTACAGGTATAAGTAAAATTCCTGAGATCATCATATAAAAAAATATACTTTCTGCATTCATAGTTTGGTTTGCAAATTTCATGAAATATGCTTGAATACCCCAAGCGGCTAATACAAGAATAGCAAGTATAAACCATAAAACGCCATTTTCTCCTGCAGTTTGTTCAGCTCCGCCCGAATATTCAAAAAGAGGTAATGCCAATAATGCCAGAACTATCCCAATGGCTCCTAATTTACCGGTACGTTCTTTTAAAAATAAAAATGAAAGAACTATGGTAATTATCGGTGATAGAGAAATTATTGGAAAAATTAAATAAGTAGGACCAATAGTAACTGCGTAAAAAAGAATCATTTGTCCTCCTGCACCTAATATTCCAATAATTAAACCATTTAAAACAGATTTTTTATCCGTTTGTAATTTCCAATTAATACGTTTTAAAACATAAATAGCAGGAGCAATCATTGTTAGTGCCCATACACAATAAACGAGTGTATCAGGAAATCCATTTTCTGAAGGTACACCGGTAAAAGCGCCCCATACACCCCAAAAAATAGTTGTTATTAAGGCAAATAGCAGCCAAGGTTTTTTAGTATTCATCTTTATAGTTTATGTGTTCTTATTATTTATTTACTTATTTATATATACACTTGTACATATATTTAAAACTGAAATATTTTACTGTTTTAGCTTAACCACCTATCTAAATTTTCTGCAACAAAAGTGTCATCATTTAATTCAGGATATATTGTATACACTCGGTCTATTTCTTCTTTTTGACCGGGACTCAATATTTCTTTAGGATTAATTGTATAGTTTGCTTCTAACAATCCTTGTCGGATTAAAACTTCATGAATACCTGCAATGGAGCCTTTAAATCCATTTCTTGAATCAAAAAAAGCGGCATTAGCATCTGTGATTTTAATTCCCAATGCTAATAAATCGGGAAAATCAGAAGCTTTAGATCTTTTAATTTTATCCAGTAGTTCTACTGCTTTTTTATTCCATACAGCCCAATGACCCAGTAAACCTCCAACAATTCGTTTTTTAATAATTTCATTCCCTACCGCAATACTGTATTCTGTCAATAAATCGGCCACAATATTATCGTCATTACCGGTATAAAGTGCAATTTCATCGGCTCTACCGGATTCAGCTACACCACGAATTACATCAATAGTATGATATCTGTCAAAAGGAGCCATTTTTATAGCAACTACATTTTTTATACGCGAAAACTCTCGCCAAAAGTCAGTATCCAGTACACGACCTCCAACTGTAGGTTGCAAATAAAATCCAATGAGTGGAATCACTTCCGCAACAGCTTTGCAATGTTCAATTAAATCTTTATTTGCACTGTTTTTCAAAGCTGCTAAACTCAATAATACCGCATGATATCCTAAATCAGCTGCAGTTTGTGCCTCTTTAACTGCTTGTTCAGTTTTACCTAAAACGCCTGCAATTCTGAATATAGTTTTCTTGTTTTTATTACAAAAGGAATCCAATTCTTCTTTGCCCAATTCCAAAACCGGTTGATAAAGTCCTGTTTCACGAATTTCGAATTGACTTGTATGTACACCTATTGCCAAACCACCGGAACCTGCATCCAGATAATATCTTGATAAAGCTCTTTGCCTTCTTTCATCTAATCTAAGCGTTTTAGTTAATGCTGTAGGATTTGCAGGAATGGCTAAACCGCTATGTAATAACTCATGTAATTCTGATGATAATTTATTGTTCATTTTTATTAATATTCTTAGTATTTTCCGTCTCTTACTTCAAAATGAGTAGGTTTTCCTAAAAGTTTATGGTTATTTCCAACCCATTCAGCTGTCCATTTAATCACTTGATTCAAAGCTACGTTTGGTTTACCCAATAATTCGTGTCCTTGTTTAACGTTTACCAATAAAGCAGAATCTGCTTCTTGTCCTGTTAACTTAACTTCTTTACCCATTAGTTTACCAAATTGTTTCGCAACTTCACTTATTGAAATTGTTTCTGCTCCACTAATATTAAGATGTTTAGCTGGTGTTTCACAATGTTGTATTGTTCTTAAAATCATTTCATTAGCATCTCCTTGCCAGATAACATTGGCATAACCCATCGCCAGATCTATTACTTCTTCATTGTGAATCTTTGTAGCAATATCAACCAATACACCATAACGCATTTCTACAGCATAATTTAATCTAATTATTATAATGGGTGTTCTATTTTTAATACTTCCGAATTCGAATAACCGCTCTCTTCCTAAGCAAGACTGCGAATATTCTCCAACCGGTCCAACAGAATCTGATTCTTTAGAGCCCCCGGAATTTATCTTCATTAAAGGATAAACACATCCTGTAGAAAATGCTATAATTCTTGAGTTCTTGAATTTTTCAACAACCAAGCCCGGTAAAAAAGAATTCATTGCCCAAGTAAACGATTCATTTCCTTCTGTACCAAACTTCATACCTGCTAGATAGATCACATTTTTTACTTCCGGGAGACTATTGATAAAATTGAGGTCTAAAAGATCTCCTTTGATGGTTTCAATTCCACTTTTTTCTAAAAAAGTGCGTTGTTCAGGTGAACTAAATCTTGAAACGCCTATAATTCTTTTTTTAACACCTGCTTGCTCACAAGTACGCCTAGCCATTCTAGCCATAGAAACACCCATTTTACCGGCTACACCGAGCAAAATAAAATCTCCTTCTAACGCTTTCATCATATTTACCAATTCAGGTGTGGGTCTTGAAAGTGCTTCTTCTAGTTGTTCTTCATTTATAAAATACTCCGGATAGTTGTTCATGATACTAAATTTCCATTTTTAATAATTATTTCTTTATATAATTTTACAGCTTCTTTTATTTTATCAACATAACAATACTCATCTGTTTGATGTGCCATATCTGGTTCTCCCGGACCTAAAATAACCGTTGGTGAATTATTAAACCAAGGTGTAAGAACAGAGGCGTCTGTTAGAAAAGAAGCTGCTTTTTTTACACCTTCCTGTTTGTAATTGAATATGCAAACTTCAGACACCAACTTCACAAATGGATGGTTTTCTTCTGTTGAAATTGCATTTAAATCCACCATTTTTTCGATGGTCACTTCCTCTCCTAAAGTCTCTTCCAATAGTTGAAAAGCCAATTTGTTTTCAAGTTTTGTAGTAGATCTTACATCAATCGTAAACTCAGCTTTATCCGGTACAGAATTCAAATTTAATCCACCATAGATCTTTCCTACATTTACCGTAGGATACCCAAGTAAGTTATCTTTTTCTACGTCAAATTTTAACTCTTCAATCTTAGTAATAGCTCTTGCTGCTTTATAAATAGCATTGTCTCCTAATTCAGGCATGGAGGAATGTGCCGTAATTCCGATAGTTTTAGCTGTTAAATATAAACCTCCTTTATGCCCAATCCAAGGCATATTTGAAGTCGGCTCTCCTACAATAATTGCACTTGCATTGCCAATATCATAGCCACTATCTCGTAAGTGTTTTGCGCCTCTACATCCTAATTCTTCATCAGCAGTTAATATTAGTTTGATTCCTCCTTTTGGAGCATTTTCTTCAAAACTTTCTATAGCTGCTACCATCATAGCTGCGACACCTGCTTTCATATCGGTAGAACCTCGTCCGTAAAGTTTATTTCCAATTATTTCGCCAGCATGAGGATCCATACTCCATTCTGCAGCTCCTAATGGTACAACGTCTAAATGACCTGTTAAAACAATTGGGGCAACAGATTTATCTAAACCCTTAGTAGCTATAACATTCAACCTACCTTCTGTATATTTAGGATAATCAACTGTAAAACCGTTTTCAGTAAGAATAGTTCCAATGAATTTAGCAATATCTTCTTCATTTCCCGGAGGGTTGATTGTGTTAAATTGAATTAATTTCTGTGTTAAAGAAATGACATCCATGGATTTTTGTAATTTGTTAATTGTGATAAGATAAAATTCTACAATTCCTGATAAATTATTTAAAAAAGTATAGTTCTATTTCTATTTATTTCATGTGTCTATACTTATTGATTTTTAAAGGTCACATGGAACATTCACTTAGTCATTCTCTTGGGTATCGAACTCTTCGTTATGAATGTTTCATGTGTCTATAATATTTAATAATTCGGTCACATGCAGTTCGCTATTAATCATTCCCTCGGGTGATAAACTTTTTAGCATGCTCGTTTCATAAAAATTACAGAATGTTACTTTTTATTTTGAACAATTTCTAACTTTCTTTTGACCAACTCAATTACTTGATTAGTAGCTGCAGGAAATACTATTCTTAGATCAATTTCTTCATTTGTAGAAAGCTTATTTTTTAATGTCTGCATAAAAATATTTTTAATTTCAGTAGCAAGGTTTATTTTACAAATACCTCTGTCAACAGCTTGTTTTAAACTTTCGCCCGGTACTCCTGAACCGCCATGCAATACTAATGTTGCATCCGTAACAGCAGCTATATCTGATAATCTCTCCAAATCTAATTTTGGTTCTTTATCATAAAATCCATGAGCTGTACCTATTGCTACTGCCAGAGCATCAACTCCAGTTGCTTCTACAAATTGCTTTGCTTCTTCTGGTTGGGTGAATCCACTACCGTCTTTATCTTGACCTAATTTGGCAATGTATCCTAGTTCAGCTTCCACATTGGCACCATAGCTTTCTGCTAATTTTACAACCTTACTTGTAAGAGCTATATTGTCTTTAAATCGTTGTTCACTGGCATCAATCATAACTGAATCAAATCCTATATCTAAGCATTGTGCAGCTAATTCATAAGAATCTCCATGATCTAAATGAATCCATCCTTCAACACCGTGATACTCTAGCATAGATTTTGCAAGGTTAAATGCTACCGGTAATCCCATATAATTAATAGAACTTCTCGTTAATTGGAGGATAATAGGCTGATTTGTTGATTTTGCAGCACATAAAACACCTTCCAGCGTTTCAAAATTATAAAAATTGGTTGCCAGAATTCCCTGGTGTTTATTTCTTAACTCAATAAATTTATCTTGTAATTTCATCTTTATTATTCTTCGTAATTAAATTTTTGTTTGGCAATTTTCATGACATTATTAAGGTCTTTGAAGGCGCGTGTACCACCGGACTTGGTGGTTGAAACTGCTCCTGTTAAATTTCCAAATACTTGACACTCTTCTGGAGATCTACCTTTCACAAATTTTAAAATATACCCTGCATTAAAACTGTCTCCTGCTCCAATAGTATCCACAACATTATTATTGAGAAAGGATTCTTTTCTGATTTTCTTATTTTCATAGCATAGTATTGAACCTCTATTTCCACATTTTACTACGGTATAATTGCATTTATTTTGAACTTTATTGATGGCTAGATCTAGATTTGGTTGTTTTGTTAGTTTTTGAAGTTCAATTTCATTCGGAATAAAAACATCTACTAAAGGAAGGACTTTTTCTAAATTGAGATCCCATTTTCCAGATGGATCCCATTGAACATCTAAGGAGGTTGTTAGCCCGGCATCTTTAGCTTTTTTGAATAATGAATCCAATGAATTTTTAAATCCGGGTTGAAAAAAATAAGATGAAAAGTGTAAATGACCAGCTTGCTTTAATTTACTTTTATCAATGTCATCTATACCCAAGTGAGACATGGCACCTTGATGGGTTATCATTGCTCTGTCTTCTCCATAGCTAAGAGCAACTGTGGCACCCGTTTTGAGATTATCATCTGTGATAATCAAAGAGACATCAACTCCTTTTTCTTTTAGTTGATTTATAATAAATTGACCGAATATGTCGTTGCCTAATTTACCAATAAAAGCAACTTTTAAGCCTAAAGAACTTAGGTTACTTGCACAAATAGCTGAAGAACTACCTAGTGTTAATGTCATTTTATCTGCAAGAATTTCCTTACCTACTTCTGGAAATTCTTCTATTTGATTTAAAATTAAATCAATATTAAGTTCTCCAATAACAATTACATCAAACTTTTTATCCACTTATATTAATTTTTAAATTTCACTTCACAGCGTTCTTGCAACTCTTCTACATCATTTTTGTAAAACATACCAAGATCTTCTCTTATACAGTTTGCCGCCCCACAAGAAGCTGCTAATTTAGCTGTTTCAATCAAATCATATTTCCTTTTATAGGCTATAATTAAACCTGCCATTAGGCTATCACCACTTCCAACTGCACTTATTACTTTATCTACTTTACTCAATGCATGAACAGTTTCTTTACCATTATTAAGGTAAAGGCCTTTTGCTCCACAAGTAATCGCAACTAATTTACAGTTTTGATTTATTTTATTAGAAATTTCAATTGGATTAGTTGTTTTATAGATATCATACCCTTCATGATGATTTATATGAACGGCAAAAGGTTTCCTTTTTAATGCACTTAACAATATATCATCTGAACAATCAATAAATGATTTTTTACCTAGGTCTGTAGCAATATCAATCAACTGGGTATAATCAACTCCAACAGTATTTTTTGGCCATGAACCACTCATTGAAACGATGTCTGATTTTTTAAGCAGTTGTTTATAATCTATTAAAAATGCTGAATAATCTCTTTCACTAATAATTGGTCCTGTACCTAATAACTCTGTTTCGTTGAAATCATTATTTGATTTTATAGTCAGGCAGGTTCTTGTCTGCCCTTCTACCTCAGGACCATAACATTTGATTCCTTTTGATTCGCATTTTTGCTTAATCCACTGCCCTGTTGACCCTCCCCAAAATGCCAATAATGCTACATCTTCTCCCAATTCTTTAATTCCAAGGGCAACATGTACTCCTTTGCCTCCGGGAAATGATTGCTCTTCACTAACTCTATTGACAATACCTTTTTCAAAGTTATCAACTATGATAAATTTATCAATAGCAGGATTAGGGCAAACACATAAGATCATTTGTGAAATATTATTTTTGTTTGTAAATATTTACTCCTTGAACTACTCTGTTTATAGAATTGTTTACAGAAGGAGAATCTGGTGATAAGCCTAAATTTATCGATTTATACAAACCAAGTAATTGACCCGGAATAACTGCACATATTGCAAAATACTCTTCAGGTAATGTATTTGTTTCTGAAACCTCAATTGAGAAGTCTAATGTAATTTCATTTTTGTTTTTAATCACTTCTCCAATCCCTATCTCATATAATTTCTCTTTTTGAGCATTTATTGATCTAACTAAATCATATTCATATTTATTTACAAAGTCATCTGTTGAAAATAAATACACCACCAATGTAGAATAATCAATTACCGCTTTGGGTCCATGTCTTAATCCTAAAAAAGAATCATATTTACAAATTACTTGCCCATCTGTCAATTCTTGTACTTTTAATTGAGATTCTCTAGCTATTCCTTTTAGTGAACCTGATCCTAAGAAAACTACACGATCAAAATCTAGTGTAGCTACTTCTTTAATTTTCTCAACGTATTTTGTGAGTATTGTATTACCATATACTTCTAATTGATCAACATAGTCTTTATTCTTACTTAGGTTAGGTAAGTCTGACACCAAGATACCTGCTAAAATCATCGTAGTAAATGATCCTGTCATTGCCAAACTTTTATCATTAGCATCCTCTGGCATTAAAAGCACATACGAATTTTTTAAATCTGCATTTTTTGCTAGTTTACCTTCAGAATTACAAGTAATAATTAAGTGAAATAAATTGTTACAATAACTATTTGCTAAGTTAACTGCAGCTACACTTTCCGGACTATCACCCGAACGTGCAAACGAAACTAACAATGTAGGCTGATCTGCTTTATAAAAAAAATCTTTTGGGTGAGAAACCAGATCTGTTGTTGCAACTACTTCAGTTATTCGTTCAAACTTTTGTTGAAAGCTTTTTTGTAAAACTTCTCCTATGAATGCAGAAGTACCCGCACCTGTTAATATTACCCGTAAGTTTTCAAAAGTTAAAGCTTTATTCAAAAAAGTAGTTAATTCTTTACCTTCTGAAGTGATAATGGAGTAGGTTTCCTGCCACAAACGTGGTTGTGCTTTAATTTCTTTGAAGGTATTACAATTATTTATGTCTATCACTTTTGAAAGCTCATTTTCCATATTTAGTACTAAATATTAATTTTTTGATAATCACCTTCGCTAATTCAAACCAAATTATAAAGGAAACGAAACGGTTTAGCAACATGATTGTTTAGGTTTTTTTATTCTAATTCTTTAAGCAACTAAAAATAACTTGTAATTACAAGTAGTAATAACTTCAAAGATATTAAAATTTAGATAACTTCAAAGAATAATTCTTAGAATCAGGGTAAAAAAATGATTTTTCAATTAGGTCTATCACAAAAAATCAAATAAAATACTAATACAATGATAATTTTTTTAATTAAAAAAATTCTTGAAACTGACTATCCCCGAGGTAAGCTATAAGGCTCAACGAGCGTAAGCAAGTTAATCCTGTTCCCGCTACTAAGAAAGTCAGTTGTTTTAATAACTGGTTTTTTTCGTTTATGGAAAGCGATACTTGTATCAGCTTGAGTATAAACGAAAATCATGACAAGTTCTTAATGTCCAATTGTTTTTATATATTTATCCATATAATAATTCTTATATAATTTTTAGCCTTCAATATGGACAATTACGGATTCCTTTCAATTTTACCTCCGGTAATAGCAATTATTCTTGCCTTACGAACAAAACAAGTATATGTCGCCTTGGTTTTTGGTATTTGGTTTGCTTGGGTAATTATCAATGGATGGAATTTTTTAGATGGAACCTTAGCAACTATTGAAGGTTTGGTTGATGTTTTTAAATCTGCCAGCAACACTAGGACAATCATTTTTAGCGCCTTAGTTGGTGCTCTTTTATTATTCATCCAGTATTCTAAAGGGGTTGAAGGGTTTATAAATAGAGTGACTAAATTAATTGATTATTTTGAAAAAAAACAAAGCGGTTATAGTAGAGTCGTTGTACAATTGTTGGCGTTGTTAACAGGTTTATTACTTTTTGTAGAAACAAGCATCAGTTCTTTAACTGTTGGCACATTATACAGACCTATTTTTGATAAATTAAAAATTCCCAGAGAAAAATTAGCCTATATCGCAGATTCCAGTTCAGCACCATCCTCAATCTTAATTCCAATGAATGCTTGGGGTGCTTTTATTATGGGTCTATTACTTACTTATGGTATTGAAAACCCCTTTTCAATGTTATTGTCTTCAATAAAATATAACTTCTACCCTATTTTGGCCATCCTCTTCGTATTTATAGTCATCATATTTAAAAAAGATATTGGTCCTATGGTCAAAGCTGAAAAAAGAACCAAAGAAACCGGAAAACTATTAAATGATGGCTCAAAACCGATGATATCTGAAACCATTACATCTTTTGAACCAAAAGAAGGTATTGAAGCTAGATCATATAATATGGTGATTCCATTATTGACTATGGTACTTATGATGCCTGTAAATTTGGCATATACAGGATGGAATGAGGTAGCAAATTATTCTTCTTTTGGGAATCATTTATCACAAGCAATTGGTAAGGGTTCAGGCTCATCTTCTGTATTATATGCTGTAATTGCTTCATTAATTGTAGCTATGATCTTATATCGTGCACAAGGAATTATGAAAACCAAAGAAATGGTTGACCTGGTTTTAAAAGGAATAAGTGAACTTATGCCTTTAGCTTTGCTAATGCTTCTCGCTTTTGCTATTGGTAATGCTTGTAACGAATTAGGTACCGGACAATTTGTAGCTAACTGGTCTAAAGACTGGCTTTCGCCAGAATTTTTACCTGCAGTCGTGTTTGTAATTAGTTCGTTTATTGCATTTTCTACAGGAACTTCCTGGGGTACATTTGCTATTATGTTAGCAATATCTATTCCGATGGCAAATACGCATGGTTCGGATTTAACATTGGTTATTGCTGCCACCTTAGGTGGCGGAATTTTTGGTGATCATTGTTCACCAATATCTGATACTTCTATCATCTCGTCAATGGCTTCAGCAAGTGATCATATTGACCATGTTAGAACACAATTACCCTACGCTTTAATAGGCGGTGTAATTACAACGATTTTGTATTTGATACTGGGATTTTCAATGAATTGATGCTGGATGCTGGATAATTTATTGTTTTAACCAAAGTTGAAAGTACAAATGCACAAAGTTTTACCTATTTTTGCAAACAATACAATTATCTATGTCAGAACACAAAGCCGGATTTGTAAATATTATCGGGAATCCTAATGTTGGTAAATCAACATTAATGAATGCTTTTGTAGGGGAGCGTTTGTCAATTATAACTTCTAAAGCACAAACTACACGACATCGTATTCTAGGTATTGTTAATGGTGATGATTTTCAGATTTTATTTTCTGATACTCCGGGAATTATAAAACCTGCCTATGAGTTGCAATCTTCTATGATGGACTTTGTCAAGTCTGCTTTTGAAGATGCTGATATTTTGATCTACATGGTTGAAATTGGTGAAACTATGTTGAAAGATGAAGGGTTTTTCAGTAAAATTACAAATGCCAACATTCCGGTACTATTACTAATCAATAAAATTGACAGATCTTCACAAGAGGAAGTAGAAGAAAAGATTACTTATTGGCAAGAAAAAGTACCTAATGCAATTATTTATGCAATTTCTGCTTTAGAAAATTTTAATGTCACTACTGTTTTCGAAAAAATTATTGAACTATTACCTAAGTCTCCTGCTTTTTATCCTAAAGATCAATTGACAGATAAACCTGAACGTTTTTTTGTAAATGAAGCTATTCGTGAAAAGATACTAATGCATTACAAAAAAGAGATTCCGTATTCCGTTGAAATAGAAACTGAAGAATTTAATGAAGAAGAAAAAATTATAAAAATTCGTTCAATAATTATGGTTGAACGCGATTCTCAAAAAGGGATTATTATTGGTCATAAAGGTGCTGCTCTGAGACGTGTAGGTACTGAAGCAAGAAAAGACTTAGAAAAATTCTTTGGAAAAAAGATCTTTTTAGAACTCTATGTAAAAGTCAATAAAGATTGGCGAAATAATAAAAATCAACTGCGTAGATTTGGGTATAAAGAATGATTATCAGGTCGGTAGTCCCGATAGCTATCGGGAACAGTAACAGTTCGCAGTAATTAATCTCTTAAGACATAACTAACAAAATAATCATGGCACAAAACAAACAATTAGTACTAAAAAAAAGACCTGTAGGTTTACCGGATAGAGACACTTGGGAATTAATTGAAATGAACATTCCTGAACTGAAAGAGGGTGAATTTTTAATAAAATGCGAATATATTTCATTAGACCCTGCCATGAGAGGATGGCTGAATGATACCAGATCATACATTCCTCCTGTTCAGATTGATGAAGTAATGAGAGCTGGTGGTGTAGGTAAAGTTATCACGTCTAACAATCCTGATTTTAAAGAAGGTGAGTTTGTATATGGTCAAACCGGTGTACAACAATATATTGTTACTGATGGTAAAGGCTATCATAAAGTTGATCCATCATTAGCACCTCTACCTATATACTTAGGTACATTAGGAATGCCGGGAATGACTGCTTATTTCGGAATTTTAGAAGTGGGCGAACTCAAAGAAGGTGACACCGTATTAGTTTCAGGTGCCGCAGGTGCAGTAGGAAGTGTGGTTGGACAAATAGCAAAAATTAAAAATTGTAAAGTTATTGGTATTGCCGGGGGAGCTGATAAGTGTAAATACTTAGTTGATGTTTTAGGTTTTGATGGTGCTATAGATTATAAAAATGACGATATCAAAGCAAAAATAAAAGAATACTTCCCTAAAGGGATAGATGTATATTTTGATAATGTTGGTGGAGAAATTTTAGATGCAGCATTAGGTAGATTAGCTATGCATGCACGAATTGTTATTTGTGGAGCAATTTCACAATACAATAATACTACTGCTGTAAAAGGTCCTGCAAATTATATGTCATTATTAGTAAGTAGAGCCTCTATGAAAGGGATGGTTGTTTTTGATTATGCCAAAGATTATGGAAAAGCAGCACAACAAATGGGACAATGGATGATGCAAGGCAAATTAAAATCTAAAGAAGATATCTATGAAGGTATTGAAAACTTTCATGAAACTTTTTTAAGACTTTTTTCCGGTGAAAAAATGGGGAAATTGGTATTGAAGGTTAGTGAGGAATAAGCCCTTCCTAAATAAAGCTTCGCTCGATAACTTCGGTTAAAACAATGTTTTATCTCGTTAATCCAAAGAGAAAGACTTTTTAATATTCTCTTGATGCACACCCCTAAAATCCTACTTCAACTTCGCTCAGCACAAGCTCTCAAGGGGACAATCCTTCTAAGCCACTTTGTATTATTGTCCCCTTGAGGGGACTTGAGGGGGTGTTTAGTATTTTTTATTCAATTCACCATTAACTGCATACCGCAACTGCCTACTGAATATTATTTCCAAGCTCCTCAAAATCCAAACCACCATAATTACCCGAACTCATTAAAAGTAAAGCAGTATTTTCTAAATTTTGAAAAAATAGAAATTCTTTGAATTCTTTTGGGTCAGTATAAATAATTAGATCATCTCTCTTAAAAGCATTGGCAATCTGCTCCTTAGTAACTTTTTCTAACTTCTTAATTTCGACAGCATGTGGCGAATAAAAAACAACCGCTTTATCAGCAGCATTTAAAGCACCTTTATACTCTCTTAAAAATTCAGCATTTAAACTACTATAAGTATGTAATTCTAAACAAGCCAATATGGTTCTATCATGATATTGTTCTTTAACAGCATTGGTGGTAGCCTCCACTTTACTTGGTGAATGTGCAAAATCTTTAAAAATTACTGTTGACTTGTTTTCTGCAACTTTTTCTAATCGTTTACTGGCTCCTGTAAAACTGCTAATTGCTTCATAAAAATCATCCTCATCAATACCCATATGTTGGCAAATCCATTTTGCACCTGCAAGGTTCTGTAAATTGTGTTTTCCGAAAACCTCTAAGGGCAACTTTCCGTCAGATGTATCTAAAAAAGTAGTTCCGTTTTCAATGGTATAAGTTGGAGTATGATACGGATATTTTTTAATAGGATGTGAACTTTCTTCCACTATCTTTTTTACTTCAACATCTTCTTCGTTATAGACCAAAATACCTCCGTTGATCATTTCTTTAATAAAAATTCTGAACTGTTCCAGATAATTATCAAATGTTGGAAAAACATTGATATGATCCCAAGCAATTCCGCTCAATAGGGCAATATTTGGTTTATATAAATGAAATTTCGGACGACGGTCAATAGGTGAACTTAAATACTCGTCACCTTCCAACACCATAAATTCATTCTCCTCGGTTAAATGTACCATCGTATCAAAACCATCTAATTGTGCGCCAACCATATAATCTACTTCCTTTTCGTGGTAATGCAATACGTGTAAGATCATTGAAGTGATTGAGGTCTTACCATGAGAACCACCAATAACAACACGTGTTTTGTCCTTTGACTGCTCATATAAAAATTCAGGATATGAATAAATTGTCAATCCTAATTCCTGGGCTTTTTGTAGTTCAGGATTATCCGCCTTAGCATGCATTCCTAAAATAACAGCATCTAACTCTGAATGTATCTTTTCAGGAAACCAACCAAACTCAGCTGGCAATAAACCTTTTACTTCTAAACGTGATTTAGAAGGTTCATGAATAGTATCATCACTTCCTGTTATTTGGTATCCTTTTTGTTGTAAAGCCAATGCAAGGTTGTGCATGGCACTTCCGCCAATGGCAATAAAATGTATGTTCATTAATTTAAGTTTCTTGCAAAGACACAAAGGTGCTAAGCTATGTGTTAGAAAAGGTAAAAATACAAATCCCAAATCATAAATCCCAAATAAAAATAATTTTCAGTTGACATTTAGAACAAAGTTTATAATCTCTTTACGACCATTGCTCCCTCTTTGTGACTTTTGCGATTAGATAGAACCCTAACTCAAAAGAACATCTTACTTAAAAAAAAGACCTATTCACTCATTTTAGCTTTTACTTTCCTTATTTTTGATGGTAATTTGAGGTTTATAAATTATTATAAATAATATTATGCAAAAATTAATCACATTTTTAACAATGATTCTACTATTTTCAACCACTTCAAAAGCACAATCTGACAAATATGATACTTGTAAAGAACAGTGGAAAATCGTTAAGCAATTTGAATCTAAAGGCTTATCTAAATCCGCTTTGGCTGAAGTAGAAAAAATCTATAAAAAAGCAAAGAGAACTAAGAATAGTCCGCAACTCATCAAGACACTACTATACAAGTCAAAGTATGCTTTGACCTTAGAAGAAGATGCGCAACTAAATATTATTAATGAAATAAAAAGTGAAATAGCTGATGCAAAATTCCCGTCAAAAAACATATTAGAAAGCATTTTAGCTGACATGTACTGGCAGTATTTTCAACAGAATAGATGGAAATTTTACAATCGTACAAGTACTTCAGAAAAGGTCGATTCAGCTGACTTCAGAACATGGGATTTGCAAACTATTTTCGAAGAAACACATTTACATTATCAAAGGTCATTAGAAAATGCTTTAGAAACACAACAAGCAGATCTAAGCCAATTTAAAGATATATTACATCTTCAGAAAGATTCAAAAATATACAGACCTACAGTATATGATTTTTTAGCACATAGAGGTATCAACTTTTATAAAAATGATGAACGAAATTTAAAAAGACCTTCCTATAAATTTAAAATTGACAACCCTCAATTATTGAGTACAAATGATGAGTTAATAAAGACTGAATTAAACACTAAAGACAGTTTATCTCAGCAATTACATGCTTTATATATTTATAGAAACCTAACACTGTTTCATTTAAAGGACAAGAATCCAACAGCCTTAGTAGTGTTGACCTTAGACCGCTTAGATTTTGCAAGAAACAATGCTGTTTTTAATGATAAAGATGATGTGTATTTAAAAACACTACAAGAACTGAAAGCAACCTATCAAAATGATAAAATAGTTACTGAAATAGATTATAAAATTGCATTACTTCTAAACGAACAAGCTAATAGTTATGTCCCATTAGAAAAAGAAAACAATCGTTGGAAACATAAAGAAGCTCTACAAATATGTGAAGAAGCTATAAAAAAATTCCCTGTTTCAACAGGAACAGAAAAGTGTAAAAGTTTACAAAGTCAGATTTTAAGTAAGTCATTACAACTTACCTCAGAAAAATTTGTTCCTATCAATTCGCCTTCGCGAATCTTAGTCAATTATAAAAATACAGATCAATTATATTTCAAAGCCTTAAAAATTACCAAAAAGCAACAAAGAAAGTTATCCCAAATTTATAATGACTCTACTAAAATTGCTTTTATCAATAAACTGGAAAGCATCAAAACTTGGGAAGCTAAACTTATTAATGAAAAAGATTATCAGCAACATAAAACTGAAGTGTCAATACCTACATTAGCGCAAGGTAATTATATGATCTTTGCATCAACAATAAAAGATGCTACTAGCGAAAATACCTATGGCTATAGTTTTATTCAAGTAACTGACCTTACTCTAATTGAAAATATTAGTTCAGGTAACTATAACTATCAAATTGTAAATAGAAATACCGGAAACCCAATAGCCGGTGCAACGGTTCATATAAAAAATTATGATACCGGCAGATATAATAAATTGATCAACAAAACTCTTACAACTGATAGTAAAGGACAGGTTTCTTTTTCCGCAAAGCATCGGCATTCTAATGTTGTTGTTACAGTTGGTCATGAAAAAGACAAAGCTGTTTTCGGTAATTTTTATCTGAATAAATTATATAGAAATCATAATAACAAAAATTATTCAAGTACAAATACCTATTTATTTACAGACAGAAGTATTTACAGACCTGGACAAACGGTTTATTTTAAAGGTATTGTTGTCAATTCAAAAAATAATAAAGCCAATAGTGTTGAAAATAAAAAAGTGAGTATTACACTTAAAGATGTAAACTATCAAAACGTAAAAACACTAGAATTTACAACCAATGAATTTGGTTCATTTAGTGGAGAATTTATATTGCCATCTTCAGGATTAACAGGACAGTTTACCATTGAAACTCATAATGGTAGTCATTATTTTTCAGTAGAAGAATACAAACGTCCGAAGTTTGAAGCAACCTTTAAACCCGTAACCGAAACCTATAAATTAAACGATAGCATTACGGTAAAAGGTACGGCTACTGCTTATGCTGGAAGCATGATTACAGATGCCAAAGTTTCGTATCGTGTAGTTCGTACGACTCAATATCCTAAATGGTATTGGTATTATCGTCCTTCTATTTCGTCAGATGAATTAGAAATCACACATGGTGAAAGCATTACAGATGCCTCTGGTAATTTTGAGGTTATATTTGAAGCAATTCCTGATCTATCTATAAAAAAGGAAACACAACCTACATTTAATTATAAAGTGTTTGCAGATATAACGGATATTAATGGTGAAACCCGAAGTACAGAGACAACCGTTAGAATTGGCTACCATGCATTAGAAACAACGATTAGTATTGATAATAAGATTGATAAATTGTCAGATGCTGAATCAAGTTCAGCAACCGATCATAAACTGGATATCAGTACCAATAACCTGAATGGAGAATTTGTTGCTACCAAAGGAAATGTCAAAATTTATAAACTCAAAGCACCTTCAAATGTATTGCGTAAACGACCATGGACAGCTCCTGATTATCAGGAATTTTCAAAGGATGAATTCAAAAAATTGTTTCCGAACGAAGCTTATAAAAATGAAAATGATGCCAATAATTGGGAAAAAGGAGCATTGGTTTTTGAATCTGATTTTGATACCGAAAAATCTAAAGAAATAAAACTAGGTAATATCAAAAAGTGGATTTCCGGAAAATACATAGTAGTCTTAGCATGTAAAGATAAATTCAAACAAGACGTAAAAGACGAACAACGCTTTAACGTGTTTAGTGACAAGGATAAAACGATTGCTGACAATCAGTTATTCTCTATTAAAACTGATAAAAATGAGTATCAACCAAATGAGTTTGTGAAACTCAATATTGGTTCAGCTTCTAAAGACATTACTGTAACAATTACTGTCGAAAAAGATCATACAATTATAGATACTCAAATTATTAGATTGTCTAATAATATTAAAACGATAAGCATTCCTGTGAATCAGAAAGATGTTGGCGGGTTTGCCATTCATTATCAATGGGTAAATTATAATAGTTTTGGTAGTGGAACACAAAACATCAGCGTACCATATCCTAAACATGAATTATTGATTGAAACCACTACGTTTAGAGATAAGTTACAACCCGGACAAGACGAAACATGGAGTTTTAAACTCAAAGGTACTAAAGGTGATAAAGTCGCTGCAGAACTATTGGCATCCATGTATGATGCATCATTAGATCAGTTTCGACCTCAAAATTGGAATTTCAACCCTATTTACCAACAATATTATTATTCCTATAACCGAAGTAATGCCGGTCATAGTTTTGGAAACGCTAATTTTAATGTACATCAAAAACGTCAGCACTATTATGGTTTTTCAAATCAAAGTTATGACCAGCTCAATTGGTTTGGACTTTATTTTGGATATGGTTCAAATATTAGACTTAGAGGAATGATTTCTGGGGTTGAAAGAAAAGAGTTGTCAAAAAATAAAAAAGCACCTGTACCTGAAGCTATAATGGAACAAGCTGCATTTGATGAATCAGAAGTTGCTGAAGGAGCCCCAGATTTTAGCGTTGAAAATGATGGTGATAGGGCTAAAATTGATAAAGATACTCAGGGAAAAAAAATCTCTTTAAAAGGTATTGTTGCCCGTAAAAACCTACAAGAAACCGCATTTTTCTTTCCACATTTAAAAACGGATACAGAGGGTAATGTCAGTTTTAATTTTACTGCACCTGAGAGTTTAACGCGTTGGAAATTACAATTATTGGCACATACCAAAGACATGGCATCTGCTACTAAACAATTAACAGCTGTTACTCAAAAAGAGTTGATGGTGTTACCGAATCCACCTCGTTTTTTACGTGAAGGAGATAAAATTACCATCGCTTCTAAAATTGCCAATCTAACTGACAACAATTTGAGTGGTATTAGCGAATTACAATTATTTGATGCGTTGACTAACAAACCTATTGATAAGAAGCTAGGAAATAGAGTGAACATAAGACCTTTTGAAATTGATGCCAAAGGAAACACAAATGTTAGTTGGACACTCCAAATTCCTGATGATGTACAAACTGTAAAATATAAGATACTTGCCAAAGCTGGTGACTTTACGGATGGTGAAGAAAATGCCTTACCTGTATTGTCAAATAGAATGTTGGTAACAGAAACTTTACCGATGTGGTTACGTTCTAATCAAACGAAGACATTTCGTTTGGATAAATTGGCAGATGCTGAATCAAGTTCAGCAACCAATCATAAGTTGACTTTGGAAGTAACTTCAAACCCTGCTTGGTATGCCGTACAGGCATTACCCTATTTAATGGAATATCCTTATGAATGTTCTGAGCAAACGTTTTCGCGTTATTATGCCAATGCATTGGCAAGTCATATTGCAAATTCTAATCCTAGAATTCAAGATGTTTTCAATCAATGGAAGAATTCTGATGCCTTACTTTCTAGTCTGGAGAAAAACCAAGAGTTAAAATCAATGATTATTCAAGAAACCCCTTGGTTACGCGATGCGCAATCTGAAACCGAACAGAAAAAACGTATTGCATTATTATTCGATTTGAATAAAATGAAAAATGAATTAGAATCTGCTGCTCGAAAATTACAACAAATGCAAATGTCTAATGGTGGTTTCCCATGGTTTAAAGGTGCTCGTTATCCTAGTAGATATATCACACAACATATTGCTTCCGGTTTCGGACACCTAAAAAAACTCGGTGTCTCTTCGAGCGCAGTCGAGAAGTCCATGCTCCACAAAGCAGTCAAATTTTTAGACGATGAAATTTTAGACGATTATAATGACTTATTAAAACAAGCAAAAAAAATTAGAGAAAAAGAAAAAAATAAGGCTGTAGGAATCAAAAAAGAAAAAGAGTTTTTAGCCAGAAACCATACAAGTCATTTTCAGATTCAGTATTTGTATATGCGAAGTTTTTATTCAAAAAATGGTGTCACATCGAGCGCAGTCGAGATGCCTAAAAAGGTTCAAAAAGCAGTAGATTATTATACAAATCAGACTTATAAATTCTGGTTAGATCGTAATTTATATACCAAAGGAATGATTGCTTTAATTGCCAAAAGAAATAATAATACAGCTGTAGCAAATAAAGTAATTGCTTCATTAAAAGAAAATAGCATTACCAATGATGAACTCGGCATGTATTGGAAAAGCAACACAGCCAGTTGGTATTGGTATCAAGCTCCAATCGAAACACAAGCTTTATTGATTGAAGCATTTACTGAAGTTGAAGGTGATATAAAAACCATTGACAACCTAAAGATCTGGTTATTAAAAAATAAACAAACCAATCGTTGGAAAACTACAAAAGCTACTACCGAAGCAGTTTATGCATTGTTACTACAAGGCACAAATTGGCTCGAAGTAACCGATTTTGTGGATATTACCATTGGTAGTCAAAAAATTGATCCGTTACAACTAGAAGACAGTAAAGTAGAAGCCGGTACAGGTTATTTTAAAACTTCATGGACAGGATCTGAGATCACACCTGAAATGGCAACTGTAAAACTCAGCAAAAAATCTGATGGTATTGCTTGGGGTGCATTATATTGGCAATATTTTGAGGATTTAGATAAGATTACCTCAGCTGAAACGCCCTTAAAATTATCTAAAAAATTATTCCTTAAAAAAAATACCGATAAAGGTGAAGAAATCTCAGTTATAAACGACAAAACACAATTAAAATTAGGCGATTTGGTTCGTGTACGTATCGAATTAAGAGTTGATAGAGCTATGGAGTTTGTACACATGAAAGATATGCGTGCTGCAGGTTTTGAGCCTGTAAATGTATTGTCGCAATACAAATATCAAGACAACCTAGGTTATTATGAAAGCACTAAAGACGCTGCTACCAATTTCTTCTTTGATCATTTACCAAAAGGTGTCTATGTATTTGAATACGACCTACGTGTTAATAATAAAGGTGATTTCTCTAATGGTATTACAACCATACAAAGTATGTATGCTCCTGAATTTAGTAGTCATAGTGAGGGAATTAGAGTTAAGGTGAAATAAGAAGCCCCTCCCTAACCCTCCCCGAAGGGGAGGGAACTCAACGTTTCTCAATGACAAATTATATCTTATGAAAAATTTATTTATAATATTATTACTTTCTAATCTCTACAACGTTTATAGCCAAACTGGTTTTGATGGATTAAATAACAACATCCAAAACAAAAAAACTATTATTGAATTGTCAAAATTGAAAAGTGAAAAATTTGAGTCATTAAGTATTTTAACTATTCAAAATGAAGTGGAAAGGAAAATAGATTTTGGATTCATACATCATAGAATATTAGTAATAACTCATAATGACGGAGATTTTAGAGTAGATATAATATCTGAAAATAATATTATTAAATTTGGATTAATATCTGTTCTTAGTTGGAAAGATGAGCAGCCAGAAAAGTATAAAATTATTAATCATTCAGATTCTTTTATTAAAAATTACCTAAAAAAACATAATATATTTTACAAAAGTGACTTAAAAGAAGAAGATTTTATTGAACAATTAAACAATGAATATATTATTGGTTTTGGATGTGGTATAGTTGGTATGGATATTCCCAAAAAATCAGAATTGTTCAAAAAATACATAAAACAAAAAAATAGAAAAAGATTAAATAATTGGTTACGATCTTTTTCTCCAGAATTACAGACGCTTGGAGCAATGGGAATTGTTGAACTGAAATCAATTAGCGAAGATGAGTTAAGGGTAATGGAACATTTAAATAAAAGAAATACATCTATTAATACCTGTATGGGTTGTTTATATGGATTTCAAGAAACTTTTAATAATAGGGTACAAATAAAAAGTAATTAATTAAACTTCTTAAAAACATTTTGTCATTCCTGCGCAGGCAGGAATCCAGAAATATTATCTTGCCTCCTTACATTAGCATAATTAATAACTGATATGATAAAATATAAAATTTTACTGTTTTTAACTTGTTTAGTGTTATTATTCTCTTGCACCGAAAACAAGAAAAAGTATTATGGAGAATGGTTAATGACTGCTCCATTTGAACCAACAAATCAGGTCGAAAAAATAATTATAACTAAAGATTCCATTTTTATATCTTCATATCCTTTTCACAACTTTTATTCTGAAAATTTAAAACTGAATAAAAACAAACTTGAAGTGTTTAATACTAATTTTAATATAGAGGCTAGTAATGACTCAATCTTAACTTTTAACAATTCAACCTACATTAAAAAAGGATACATTCTTTATGACCATATCAAACATAAAAATTTAATCTCAGTTAAATACCCTAAAATCCTAAATGTGGAAGAAGTGCAATCTAGAAATTATCCACAAATTTATTTTGGAAAAGAAATAAATTCAAATAATTATTCTTTACAACTTAATGATAGAATAGCAGAGTTAAAGGATCTAAGGCGATTTTTATTCTCTGGTCATCATGATTTTTTAGTCGGTGTATCATTAACTGCGGATAAAAATTCTAAAATGGAAGATATTAATAATCTTTTCTATCAGATTAAATCTATTAATGTTAGAAAAATTCAGCTGATTAACGATGTAAATTATTACTATGAGAATAATAAAATGATATTAACTTCTGAAGAAGGGATAATTATTTACCTAACAGATTATGAAGAGGAAATATTAATTAAAAGAGATTCAGAGCCTATGCGAGTCTCTCCTCCACCAAATCGCCTTTCTCTTAAAACAATAATTAGTAGTTCCAATTATAATATAATATCTTTAGTTAAAAATGAGTTGTTCTTTAACTTAGAGAAATTTTCTAAAGAAGATTTAGTTAAAGCTGTAAAAAATAATTATTTAGATAAATACTTCATTTTTTTATATGATGGAGAATCAACATATAAAAATTATTTAGAGTTAATGAGTATTTACAATAATGCTTTTTTAGATATCAGGAATAATGAGGCTCTTAAAGTATTTGGTAAACCATTAGATTCTTTACCAAGAAAGAAAAAAAATGAAATTAAATCGAAAATACCTAAACATACTATTAATGGTATTTCGTTCGAAGATTTCAGAACACTAAACATTAAAATTCCTGAATTAGAATTAATTGATTCTAATAATATATTAGTAGTTGATAAGAAATAATTATTTTAGAAAAAAGTGTACATTTGATGAATGGATTTTTGGACATTCATAGGTGTTATTTCTTCTATTTTAGGGATTTATTCATTCGCTAGGAATGATACTTCTGTATTTTCCTTTTTTAAAAAAACTTCAAGCTTGTTTGTTTGTTCGGAACAAACACATTTAAAAAAAATCTAATTAGGGGAAGCTTACAAGTGCGCCTAATTTAATCATTTTACAGTCATTGTTTTATGATTTTTAATGCAATTTATAAATAACTTAAAATTAACTAAGCATCATTCCTGCCTGAGTAAGAATGGCATAAAGTACTGATTTCCATTAATATTAGTAATTCTTACCAGTATTTCATTACTCATCATTCTATAGTTTTTCCCACAAACAGGCACTAACTTCAATAAAAACCCGTTAGATTAACTAATAAAATAGGAGAAAATCTTACCATATGTTTGACGACGACGATATTGAAGGAAAATCACACGAAGAAATTGTACAAATGCCTGTCTATAAAAAAGCATGGGAAATCATGGAACTAGGCAGTAAAATTGGCAGTACAATTTCTAAAGATGATTATGATGAACTTGATGAAGCCGAAGGCGAAATGCTTGAAAGCTATGCACGTCTTATTATAGAAAGCTCTTATATCATTCCAGCTAAAATATCCGGCGCAGAATCAGCTGATATTTATGACATTAGAATGGAAAATGCAGCCTTGATAAGGAAAGCAACTCGCGAAATTTTAACCAGTTGTTCAGGATTGCAACTTTGTGGTTATCAGGAAGATGACTTTTTACAACTTTTACGAAATGAAATTGAAAAATTTCGCGTTCTATTTGCTGAATGGGTAAAAACATTTGATGAATGGGATTATACCATTGACCGCTGGGGTTTATTTAATCCGCCCGGTGTAAACTACGATGATTATGACCCGGATGATGAACTACCATTTAATCCTGATAATTTTTTTGATTAATTTTCAATACAAAACTCTTTTACCTGGCATAAACTTTGATGCTGGTTTACAAATCAAAAACTATCTCAATGTTATACAAAACTTCAAAATTACTTTTTTTAAGCCTCATTCTATTTTTACAATCTTGTTCAAGTGATCCTGAGCCTATAATACCAACTTCTTTAGAGGCAACTCAATTTTTAAATGAAACTTATGGAAATGAAACAAAACAAGATTATGATATTTATTTACCGAAAGATAGAACTACAGATACACCTGTAATTATTATAGTTCATGGCGGGTTTTGGTCTGCCGGTGATAAAATCGACATGAATTTATTGGTCTCTATTGCACGAAATACATCTTCTGAATTTGCCATTGTAAATACAAACTACCGATTGGCAACACAAACCTCTAATCAGCATCCAACTCAAATAAATGATCTATCATCTTTAATTTCAGAATTAGAAGCTAAAAAAGAGGATTATCAGATCTCTAACAACTATTTTTTTATTGGTGTAAGTGCCGGTGCTCATTTATCGCTTTTATATACATATCTAACGGATACAAATCATGATGTAAAAGCTATATGTTCAATTGTTGGACCAACAGATTTTTTAGATCCTGCCTATATAAATTCTCAAAATCTGCAATTTCAAATAGTTGGCGAACAGTTTTTAGGAGATACTTTTCAGAACAACCCTACTTTATATGAAAACGCAAGCCCTATCACACATGTTGATGCGCTGGATGCTCCTACAATTTTATTTTATGGCGGTGCTGATGAGTTAATTCCTGTAAGTCAAGCTACACGTTTAAGAGACGAATTAACAACCGTGAATGTTCCTGTAGAATATACATTATATCCTAATGTGGGACATGATTTAGTTGGAGCTGACTTTAATGATATTGCAACAAAAATTAATGCTTTTTTTGAACAATACAGGTAAAATTTAAAGACCTCACAGGTTTCCAAAACCTGTGAGGTCTAAAAACTTTTTTGTCAATTCCGATGTAACAGGAATCTAGAAATTATTAATGAGATCCTGAAACAAGTTCAGGATGACACTCTGCATCAATTCAGTTTATATTTCAACTCCTAAATTTTATTTTAATCGTCAAGTTTCTTTTCAATTCGCTTGATGGTATTCCAATTTCGAGTCGTGATATTCTTCCCAAAAAATCTTTCAAAAGCTTCCATTGCTTTTGGAGTTTTGGCTATAGAAAGATCTAAAACGCTTAATATAGTCTTGTCACTTTTATCGATAATTTTATATGAGTTATCATCACTTGTCCAAGGCAAGCATAAATTGGTTTCAGTATCTTTCTGTAAAAATGAGACATACAATCGGATATCTTTTGTAAGTATTACATCTTTGAATGGATCATTGTTTAGTAAGTGATAGATCATTTCAGCCTTTCTTAAGATAGTTAGAATAGGAAAACCAAATTTCTTTTCTAAATGCTTTGAAATTGTTTTTTCTAAGCTCTCTAAATCATCATTAGTTGACTCAAATATGACATTCCCCGAATTTAAAAGCGTTACCACTTTTTTAAAATTCATTTTTTCCATTTCTTTACGAAGTTCAGCCATGGGAACCTTATGATGTCCGCCAACATTAATTCCCTTTAAAAAAGCAACATATCTATTCATTCTTTTTGAATTTTATTTCAGCCTTTTGCTTGCCATAACATTTGTCATTCCTGTGTAGGTAATTCTTTCCGAGGCTTCGAGATAGAAATTATTAATGAGATTCTGAAACAAGCCTTCATTAAGCTACGCTTTCTACTTTCAATATAAAATGCATTTTATATTTCAGCAATGCTCAGGGTGACATCTTCAGGACGACGTTCTACGTCAATTCAATTTGTAAGACAATTCCATTTCATCCAACTCATTTAACAAATCTTGAGATATTTTTACTTTAGAATTTCTACTGGGCATATGTAATTTTAACTGCTCTTCCATATCATATACTACAAAATTTAAGAGATCTTTCCCTGAATGGTCATTTAAAATTTCTTCAAGAACACCTACCTTTTTATCGTCCAATTCTAAAATATTTAACTGCAAGGTCAACTTATTTGCCAAAGCTTCTAACACATCTTGCAACATTTGTATTCCGTTGAATTGTATACGTATATCACCTTCTCTCCATCCCGGACGGACAGACATTTTAATATGTAAAAAAGAATTGGGAATTAAAAAATGCTTAAACTTTAAATAATCTTCGCCAAACATTCTAAACTCATGTGCTTCTGAGTAATCTTCAATAGTAAATGCTGCCCAACCTTTACCGTTTTTTGAAATTCTGTGCTGTACATCAGTAATAATACCACCAATAGTTAGGTCTTTATTTAACAGATTGTTCAAATTATTAAAAACATTGATAGGTGCATTACAGAAATACTTCATTTCAGTTTTGTAATCGTCTAACGGGTGTCCGGAAATATACATCCCTATAACTTCCTTTTCTTTTGCTAATTTTTCCATAACCCCCCATTGTTCACATTCAGGAATTTTAGGTTCTTCAAATTGCACTTCAGAAGTTTCTCCGAATAGTGAAACCTGCGCGGAATTAGCATTTTCTTGAAATTTATTACCAAAACGAATAGCTCTTTCTATAAAGGTCTGCCCTCTTTCATCTAATTCAAAATATTGAGATCTATGTGTATCATCAAAAGAATCAAAAGCACCGGCTAATACGAGTCCGTCAAAAGATTTTTTATTAGCTGCTCTTAAGTCAACCCGTTTGGCAACATCAAAAATAGATTTATAATTGCCATTCTCTTTTCGCTCAGAAATAATTCCTTCTACGGCACTTGCTCCAACTCCTTTTATGGCTCCCATTCCAAAACGGATGGCTCCTTGTTTGTTCACTGCAAATTTGTAGAAAGATTCATTGATATCAGGACTCAGTACTTCAATATTTGCACGCTTGCATTCATCCATAAAGAAAGAAACCGATTTGATATCTCTCATATTATTAGACAATACAGCTGCCATATATTCAGCAGGGTAATGTGCTTTTAAATAGGCTGTTTGATAGGCAATATAAGCGTAACATGTTGAATGCGACTTATTAAAAGCGTATTCGGCGAAAGCTTCCCAATCTTTCCATATTTTTTCTAATACTTCTTCAGGGTGTCCATTCTTTTTTCCGCCTTCAATAAACTTGGGTTTGAGCTGTTGTAGTAAGGCAATAATCTTTTTACCCATCGCTTTACGAAGTACATCAGCTTCACCTTTTGTAAAACCTGCAATTTTCTGCGAAAGTAACATTACTTGTTCTTGATATACCGTAACGCCATAAGTTTCTTTTAACGATTCTTCCATTACAGGAAGGTCATATTCTATGGCTTCAATACCATGCTTCCGCTGGATAAATAGTGGAATGTACTCCATCGGTCCCGGTCTGTACAAAGCATTCATGGCAATTAAATCAGCGAATTCAGTAGGTTTTAATCCTTTTAAATGTTTTTGCATTCCCGGTGATTCATACTGAAAAATACCAACCGTTTCTCCACGTTGAAAGAGTTCGTAGGTTTTTTTATCATCTAATGGAAATTCATCAGGAATTAATACTTTTCCATGAAGAGCCTTTACAATTTTACAGGTATCCTTGATCAATGTCAAAGTTTTTAAACCTAAAAAGTCCATTTTTAATAAACCGGCATCTTCAACTACATTATTGTCAAATTGTGTAACATATAAATTGGAGTCTTTAGCGGTCGCCACCGGAATCAAATTCGTAATATCTTCGGGAGTAATGATAACTCCACAGGCATGTGTACCCGTATTACGCAACGAACCTTCTAATGCAACTGCTTGCCTGATCATTTGTGCTTCGATACCTTCGCCATCAGCCAAATTGCGCAACTCGTTTACATTTAGTATCTCATCTTTTCTTAGTTCCTTAATTTTTGCAATACTTTTTTTGTCTTCACCAAAAATGGTTTTCAGTTTGGTATTCGGTATTAATTTGGCAATTTTATCAGCGTCATGTAAAGGCAGATCTAACACTCTTGAGGTATCTCGAATGGAAGATTTTGCTGCCATTGTACCATAGGTAATAATTTGCGCAACTTGATTGGCACCATATTTATCAATTACATAATCTATTACCTTTTGACGTCCTTCATCATCAAAATCAATATCAATATCAGGTAAAGAAACACGGTCAGGATTCAAGAAACGCTCAAAAAGAAGATTGTATTCCATTGGGTCTATATTGGTAATCCACAAACAATAAGCCACTACTGATCCGGCAGCTGAACCACGTCCGGGACCCACAGAAACGTCCATTTCTCTCGCTTTGGCAATAAAATCTTGTACAATTAAAAAATAACCCGGGTAACCTGTGTTTTCGATAACCTCAAGCTCGAAGTCTATTCGTTCTTTTGTCTCATCATCTAATTCGCCATAACGTTTTTCAGCACCTTTAAAAGTCAAATGTTTTAAATAAGCATTTTCACCTCTTACACCACCATCTTCAGCATCTTTTTCATCAATAAACTCAGACGGAATTTCAAATTTTGGCAGTAGTACCTCTCTTGCAAGAGTATATATTTCAATTTTATCTACAATTTCTTGGATATTAATGATGGCTTCAGGTGTTCTTTGAAACAATAGTTTCATTTCATCCTGACTCTTAAAATAATATTCATCATTTGGCATTCCGTATCGGAAACCTCTACCTCTACCCTTTGGCGTTGCTTGTTTTTCTCCTTCCTTTACACATAATAAAATATCATGTGACTCAGCATCCTCTTTATTGAGATAAAAAGTATTATTAGTTGCAACAGTTTTTATATTGTGTTCTTTAGAAAATGCTAGTATTACTTGATTAACATGTTGTTCATTTTCTTGCTGATGGTCGTTTAACTCTAAATAAAAATCATCTCCAAAAGTAGTTTTCCACCACAACAATGCTTCCTCAGCTTGCTTTTCGCCAATATTTAGAATTTTACTAGGAATTTCTCCATACATGTTTCCGCTCAACACAATGATATCTTCTTTGTATTGTTCAATGATCTTTTTGTCGATACGTGGCACATAATAGAATCCGTCTATATAAGCAATAGATGACATTTTTGCCAGATTATGATAACCATTTTTATTCTTGGCAAGCAATACCATTTGATAACCATTATCTTTTACAGATTTATTTTGATGATCTTCACAAACATTGAACTCGCAGCCTACAATAGGTTTTATCGAGTTTTCAGCATCTTTATTATGTTTTAAGACTTCCTTTACAAAATTAAACGCTCCCATCATATTACCGGTATCTGTCAATGCTACAGCCGGCATTTGATTATCAACAGCAGCTTGAACCAAGTTAGCGATACTTGAAGTGGATTGTAAAATAGAAAATTGAGAATGATTGTGTAAATGAGAAAAAGAATGATCTTCTAGGCTTTTGTATGCTGAAGATATTTCTTTAGTCTCATCAGCTGATTTTTCTGCAAATTTTTCTTTTAATTTAGCACTTTCTTTTTTGAGATTGATGTGTTTTAACCCAATTAATTCAATTTCTTTCGGGTTTTTAGCACTAAATTTCTCAAAATAATCAGGAGCTACATCTAATTCTTCAAGTTTGAATATTTGTTTTCTGACAAGTTCAAAAAAGCATCGTGTAGTAGCTTCAACATCAGCAGTAGCATTATGAGCTTCAGCAAAAGGAGCATTAAATAAATGCTGATGTAATTCTGTTAAGGTTGGTAGTTTAAACTTGCCATATCTACCACCGGGAATTTCACAAAGTTTTGCGATAATTTCGGTACAGGTATCTAATAAAGGCAGGTCATTGAGCTTGGTCTCAATTTCCTTTCTGTGATATTCACAACCCATGATATTTAAATCAAAACCTACATTTTGACCAACCACAAAATTAGTTTTAGAAAGTGCTTCGTTAAACAATTCTAATACTTCAGTCAAAGGTTTTCCTTTTTCTTGAGCCAATTGTGTTGAGATACCATGTATTTGTTCAGCATCATACGGAATGTTAAATCCGTCCGGTTTAATTAAAAAATCTTGATGTTCAATCAACTCACCAAACTCACCATGTAACTGCCAAGCAATCTGAATACACCTTGGCCAATTATCAGTATCTGTAATTGGTGCATTCCATTTTTTTGGTAAGCCTGTTGTTTCTGTGTCAAATATTAAGTACATTATACTTATTAGTTTTTATTGTGACCGAATTTTCTAGTTCCTAATTTTTCTTTGTATAGATTTTCTTTTCTAATTGCTTCGGCATTTGTTATCGTTTTAGGTAAAATTGCTAACACAGTAAATGTGAAATTTTTCGCATAATTTTTATCCTGATTAACTAATTCTACTAATTTTTTATTATGACCTGTCCCTTCGCTCTTGGCATATGTTTTCCATCTTCCCCAAATACCTTCTTTACCATATGCTGAACCAACATAATACTTACCTTTATCAGTATCAGTAATCAAATATACTCCGCAAACTGAACTCAACATTCTTTTCCAAATATGATTTTCATTATCAATTATCTTCTTAAGGTCGGTAAAATTCAAAATAAACTCTGTATAATCAGTAAAATTAGGCTGACCCATTCCTTCAGGTAAAATTTCCACAATTTCCTTTTCATTTTCAATATATTGATGCCAAGAAAGTGTCGATTTCCCCCAATCAATTATTATTCTCTCTTTCAAATCTTCAAAATCATCTACTTCTTTAATTTCGTACCAAATTCCATCTTGTGATTTATCTACAGATTGTATTTTATAAACCCCTATAAATCTTGATAAAGTTCCTTCTTCACCTAAAAAAGAAACAATATAATCACAATTATCAAAAATTGGTTTATCTTGATGCCTTTGGTAATCTAAAAATGCCTTTTTATGATTTTTATAGACTTCATAAATACTAGGTTCATCTGCTTCCTTGAACTCATTTTCCTTATCAAGATATTTATTGAGCACATCAATTCGAGCATCTTTATGCCTAACCAACTTTACATTAGAGCTTTCTAGAACTCCGCCTGCCCTATTAAAAAGTAACTCTTGAATCTTAATCATATTACAGAAAATTGTCTTAATTAAAATATCAGTGTTATAATAATTTTAATAAAAACTTTGGAAGATAAAAGTAACTATTTCATGTTTTTTTGTAGCCATCTTAGTACTTTAGTTATCAACATCTATTTATCTATCAAAAATTACCGTAAAAAATGTAACATTTTAGTAACTTAGCGTACTTATCATTAATAATTAATTAAAAAACAAACAAATGAAAAAAATCACACTACTCGTATTAGCTATTTGTGCAAGTATAACTTTAAATGCTCAAACAGCTGATGAAATTTTGACTACCTATTTTGAAAATATTGGCGGACTAGAAAACCTGAAAAAAGTAGAAGGTATTAAAATGACTGCCACTGCTAAAGGTCAAGGAATGGAAATACCCATTGAAATTGTTCAGTTAAAAGGTGCCAAACAATATGTAAAAGTTAGTATCCAAGGAAAAGAATTGATGCAAGGTGTTTTTGATGGTGAAACCTTATGGAGTACAAATTTTATGACCATGAAAGCTGAAAAAAGTGATGCTGAAGCCACTGCTAATATGAAGTTAGAAGCAAATGACTTTCCTGATCCTTTTATTGATTATAAAGAGAAAGGGTATACGGTTGAATATTTAGGGAAAGAAACCATTGATGGGGCAGAAACTTTTAAAATTAAATTAATAAAAGAACCTGTAACTGTTGATGGAAAAAAAGAAGATAGTGTAAGTTTCTATTATTTTGATACCGAAAACTATGTACCTATTGTTGTGCAAACTGAAATAAAATCCGGTCAAGGTAAAGGTATGATCTCTGAATCTAAAATGAGTGATTATCAAGAAGTTGATGGTATCTATTTTCCTTTTTCAATGACCCAAGGTGTTAAAGGGAAGCCCGGTAATCCTTTGACAATCACAAAAATTGAACTCAATCCTACTATTGATGATAGTGCATTTGCTTATCCTGAAGAAATAGTAACTGAAGATAAAAAATAACTCCTATTAAAAATCTACTGTCTGTTCGAGCGCAGTTGAGAACTACAACATCTTGACTGCGCTCGATGAGGCAATCAATTCATACTTATAGCTTTCAATTAAACTAACCTCTAGCAATGAAAAAAACTATTCTAGCCATTGTATTAACACTAGGAGCATTTTCCTACACCAATGCACAAGAAGAAATTATATTAAAAGGCAAACAACTTTTTGGAGATATAACTGCAAGGCAAATTGGTCCTGCTTTGATGAGTGGTCGTATTAATGACATGGAAAACCATCCCACAAATGACCGCATTATTTATGCTGGAACTGCCGGTGGTGGTGTCTGGAAATCAAATGATGGCGGCACAACTTTTAATTCTATTTTTGATGATTATTGTCAATCAATTGGCGCGGTAACACTTGACCCAAATGATCCTGATAATACTATTTATGTTGGTACTGGTGAAACCTGGACTCGTAATAGTGTATCTATAGGTGATGGTATGTATAAATCTGTAGATGGTGGTTCTAACTGGAAAAAAATTGGATTTGAAAAATCTGAACGCATTGCTAATATTATTGTAAATCCTAAAAATTCTGACGAAATTTATGTAGCTGTTTTAGGTGCACTTTGGGGTGATAGCGAAGAGCGTGGTGTTTATAAAACTACTGATGGTGGTACAATTTGGAATAAAATTCTATACATCAATCAAAAAACGGGTTGTGCTGATCTGGCAATGGATCCTAATGATCCAACTATTTTATATGCTTCTATGTGGGAATTTAGACGTACAGGTTGGTCGTTTGAATCCGGAGGTGAAAATAGTGCATTGTACAAATCTACTGATGGTGGTGCAACTTGGAATAAAATTCACAACGGTTTCCCGGAAGGAAAATTAGGAAGATTGGCCATTGCAGTAGCTAAATCTAATCCAAAAATATTATACACGGTTATTGAAGCTGAAAAAGATAAAAAGAAAGGATTATACCGAAGCGACGATGCCGGTAACAGCTGGAAACAACTCAATAATGATTTTGGTATAACTGTACGTCCGTTTTACTTCTCAAGAATAGTGGTTGATCCTAAAAACCCTGATGTAGTGATAAAAGGAGGCTTAAGAGGATCTATTTCTAGAGATGGTGGTAAAACTTTTAAAAGCTTAGGTAACATGCATCCTGATATACATGATGTAACATTTGATATTCATAATTCTGACAGAATATATGCAGGAACTGATGGTGGTGTATATCGCTCGTGGAATGGCGGTACAACTATGGAAATAGTAGAAAATTTACCTTTATCACAATTCTATCACATCAGTGTTGATGACGCAGAACCTTATAATGTATATGGAGGATTGCAAGACAACGGTTCTTGGTACGGACCTTCTTCTTCTCCAGGTGGAATTAATGCAAAGGATTGGAATTCTATTGGTGGTGGTGATGGTTTTAGAGTATTAAAACATCCAACAAAAAATATTATTTACTCTGAAATGCAAGGTGCTGATAATGTTTGGCGATATGATGTAGATAATAAAAGAATTAAAACCGTTCAACCCTTACCACAAAAAGGAAGACCAAAATTACGTTTTAACTGGAATCCTCCAATGGCAGTGAGTAAATATCAGCCGGATAGATTTTATATGGGAAGTCAATTCTTACATATATCGGAAGATATGGGTGATACTTGGAAAATTATTTCACCGGATTTGACGACAAACGATCCCAACAAACAACTGCAGGAAAGTTCCGGTGGATTATCGAAGGATAATTCCGGTGCTGAAAATCATACTACCATTTTTACAATTGCTGAATCTCCATTAGATAGTAACGTTATTTGGATAGGAACTGATGATGGAAATGTACAAGTTACTCAAGATGGCGGTACAACTTGGACAAACACTTCAATGAACATTGCAGGCTTACCTAAAAATACATGGTGTTATCATATTGAAGCGAGTGTTTTTAATAAAGGCACAGCTTATGCAGTTTTTGATGGACATACTATGAATGATATGAATCCGTATGCATATAAAACCACAGATTATGGTAAAACGTGGACAAACATTATTTCTGATGATGTAGTTGGTTTTGTCAGAAACATTCAAGAAGATTATGTGAATCCTGATCTATTATTTTTAGGAACAGAATTTGGTTTATATATAACTATCAATGGTGGGAAAAACTGGAGTAAATTTACCAATAATATGCCTGCAGCTGCAGTTCATTTTATTGATCTACAAAAACAAACCAATGACTTGGTAATGGGTACACATGGTAGAGGAATTATAATTATTGATGATATATCTCCTTTACGAGAAGTAAGTCAAGAAGTACTTCAAAAAAAGGTTCACTTTTTTGATACCAAACCAACAATACTATACGAAGAAGGTAATTTTGCCGGTAATTTTGGTACAGAAACTCAATTTGTTGGACCGAATCCAAGCCGAGCCGCTCAAATAAAATATTACCTAAAAAAACGTCATACCTTTGGTAAAATGACGATGGAAGTTCAAGATATGGACGGTAAAGTTATGACCTCACTTGGACCCGGAAAATCAAAGGGAATCAATATTGTAAACTGGAATTACAGAATTAAACAGCCTAAAGTAGCAAAAGGAAAAACCTTTAGTTTTGGAGGGTTCACCGCTCCTAAAGTTGAAGCTGGAACTTATAAAGTAGTACTAAAAAAAGGGAAGGATACTTACGAACAGACTATTGAAGTAATTTATGATCCTAAATCTACTTTAAGTGCTGAGGATAGAGTATCTAAACATAAAACTACTATGAAAATGTATGATATGACTCAAGAATTGGCTTATATGGTTTATGAATTGGATGCAATTTTAGAAAAAGCTCAAAAGAAAAAAACTATCAGTACTTTAACTAAGCTTAAAGAATCTCTAGTAATTACCACTGGCGATAATTATGTGGGTTCTGCTGAACCTCAATTAAGAGAAAAAATGTCAAGTTTATACAGTAAAATTGCAGGTAGTTATGATAAACCTTCAGCTGCTGAATTAGAAAATCTAAGTATTATTGAAGAGCGTTTTACTAAAGCAAAGAAGGATTATGCAAGAATTAAGAAAAAAGTTAAGTTTTTAGACGAATTAAAATTAAAATCGTTTGAAGAGTTTGTAAAGTAAAATATTTAAAAAAAAGAAACTGTCTAAAAATAATAAAGGAGTTATTCCTGCAAGATCTTAAAGACCTTGCAGGTATCGTTTATCAGATCTACAAGGTTTTAGAAACCTTGCAGGAACATTTCAGAATATTCAACAAGTATCAATTATTGTTTGGTTTAGAGCTTCGTCGAAATTATGTAAACGAAATGTTGTTATAATTAGAACTTAGCCATTTTTAATTATTTCTCTAACCCTTTCTAAATCATCAACAGTATCCACACCTTGTGTTTCAATTTCGGTAATTTCAACCTTTATTTTTTTACCATTTTCTAACCATCTGTTTTGTTCTAATGATTCAGCTAACTCCAACAAAGTTTGTTGTAAGCTGGCAAATTCAATTAAGGCTTGAGGTTTAAAGGCATACATACCTACATGTTTATAAAATGTATGTTTTTTCTGCCAGTCTGATCTTTCTGCATCACGTACAAAAGGAATTACTGAACGACTAAAATATAAGGCATTTTTTAACTTATCAATAACAACATAAACTCCTCCATTAAATAAATTTTCTTCTTCTTTAACAGGAATTACCAAGGTTGCCATTTGAGTTTTACCATTCATAAAACAAGAAATCAACAATCTGATCTGTTCGGGATCTAATAAAGGTTCATCACCTTGAATATTTATAACTACATCAAATTCTAAATTATGTCTTTTTGTAAAAACTCTGTAAGCTTCTAAACATCTATTAGTCCCTGTATTATGATCGGGTGATGTCATCACCACATCACCACCAAAACCTTGCACAGCTTTAACGATACGTTCATCATCAGTTGCAACTACAACATAGTTCAGTGACTTTCTAGCTTGCTCATACACATACTGTATCATTGGTTTGCCACAAATATCTAATAATGGTTTTCCTTCTAATCGTGTTGAACCATATCGTGCAGGAATAATTCCTAAAATATTCATACATTTAAATTTTTATACAAATATCAGTAAAAAATGACAGTAAAACATTTTTATTTAGATTTAGCATCAACAATAAAGATACAAGACCACTACGCTTATAGAGAAAAGAAAAAAGACTTGTTTATTATACACATGAATATCATTAACTTATATTAAATTTGACTTATAAATTATATTGAAAAATAAACCTTTTTTTAAGATAAGTATTATCAATTATCCTATTCAAGGAAATCCTAAGTTTTTAATCATCCTTAAATCCGCAAGAGTGTTCGTTACGAACTGCGGAGCACATCTTGAACTCCTCTAAAAAAATAAAAAAGCAGTGAAAAAAAGCCAAAATGTATGTTAGTATTGGTGTAGCACAGAAAAAAGTAACGCAGACATATCACTCGTTATGGTGAGTAAGTTTTTGCGAGCATTCCCAATAATAAAGCCTGTATTGAGCGAAGTCGAAATATACAGTTTGGTTTTGCAGTAGAATACTTTTGCGGAAATAAAAAAATTTCTGAACCGACTATCCCCGAGACAGAGCCTAGGGGGATTCTTTTCGATTAAAGGATCATATAGTATAATTTAAATTAATTGATTTTTAGCGATTTGTAATCAAAAAAACTTAGTATATTTGCGCCCACTTAATAAAAGTACAAATTAATAATCAAGGTCGTGTACCTTAAAAATTAACAAAAATGCCAGTAAAAATTAGATTACAAAGACACGG
>VAPM010561637.1_pt1 | contig 128052 bp, 118 predicted proteins | sample 3395091 | NCBI WGS metagenome assembly VAPM01 (sample SAMN08290445, study PRJNA428436) | hydrothermal vent metagenome | isolation source: Deep-sea hydrothermal vent chimney 3 | place: Pacific Ocean: Juan De Fuca Ridge
AGTGAGGTGCATCGGAAAATGTCAATCATTAATATTGGGAAAGAGCTAAACAAAACTCCCAATATCAGCTTGTTTAAAGCTAAAAACAACCAACTTAAACTATTAGGAAAAACCTTAGAACTTACGCCAAATATAGCAGTAAAGTTGTCTGTTAAAGTCATTAAAAAAGTAATCGAACTCGGAATGGGTATTTAATAATAATAATATGTCAAAAATTGAAGAAATCACGGAAATATTGGTCAATGAAATTGATAGTTTTGAAAAAGGTATTTCTAAACTGGAAGTATTACAACAAAAAATTAGTAACACAAAGATTAAATTGGAATTTCAAGAAATACAAAAAGCTAAAACCGAATTGATTCGTGAACTTACTTTGAGTAAAAATGAGCAACGTGAATTTCTTTCTAGTTTTGAAGCCAAAGTTAAAAATGCTAATATTTATCCTAAATGGGCGGTACTTATTTTTATTATTTCATTAGTAATTTCTTTTGGGGCTTTATTTTATGCTTATACTGTAAAACAGGATATTGATGCTATTGAAAAAGAAGCTTATCAAAAGGGTATTAATACATACGACAATTATATCATTGAGTTTTTTGAAAGCCATCCTAAAACCAAAAAAGTTTATGAAAAATGGAAAGAAAAAAATATTAAAACTAAAAAATTATTCCAACTCTAATTGGTTTTGTTCATCCTCATCAGCATTAGGCAATTCTAACGCTTTTACAGATTGAATGGCATTTCCAGCAATTCCCTTAATAGAACCATACATATCAATAGTATTGGCAGTTACTTTTTCAATTTGTTTGTCTCTTTGTTTCCAAATTCGTTGCATAGAACGTTTTTCACTTTCTAAATCAGATTTCATTTGAGTAAAGCCCTCAACAATTGCTTCTACTTGCATTCTAAAAGTATTTCCTGTAAGAAAAGTATAGAGCATATCCATTTTATCCCCTTTGTTTTCCTGAGAACTGATTGCCGTACTCAACTGTACAATGGATTCTCTTAATACTGCACAAAGACCTTTAAACTCTTCGTAATTACAAATCCAAATCCCCTCTTTTAATCCCATTCTGTCCATATCAGAAGGCATTACTTCTGTAACCAAAACTCCAATATTTGCCCCTTTATCTCGTATATCTGCTTTGAATTTTTCTATCCAACTTGGTTGAAAATCTTTGGTGCGTTTACTTTCGTAATAGATAGTCCCGCAATTCTGTGCTGAACGAGTGTTAACGTGCTGTAAACAATCTCCACCTCTTGCTCCTTTCTTTATTTCTTTAATTGTATCTAACGGAAATTGAATAGCCAACCACTCTTCTATTGCCAATTCTTGAACTTCTCCTTGTAACTGCATAGAGCCTTGCTCTTGCTTTCGTTTCATCTCTTCGGTTAGCTTTTTTTGCGCTTCTAATTGCATTTGCATTTCTTTAAAACGCAATTCGTTCTTTTCTTCTTCTGATTTCTTTATTTTTTCTTTTTCGGAAACCAGAGTTTCATTCAACTTTTTTTGTGCCTCTGCTTCTGCAATTTCCTTTAACTCGGATTTTTCACGTTTTAATTTTTCAATCTCAGCTTTGGTTCTGTTGAGTTCTTTTACTTGTTCCGATTTTTCATTTAACTCCTTTTGCAAAGCTTCAAACTGTTCAGATTGCTCTTCTTTTAACTTTGATTTGAGGGTTGACTCAATTATTTTCTTCTCTTCTTTAAGTTGAGATTCCAAACGTTCTTGAAACAATTCGTTTTCTTGTTTCTTTTTTTGCTCAAAAGCTAATTTATCTTGTTTTAGCTTCTCCTGTTCTGACTCATATTTCTTTTTTTCCTCAGCTATTTGAGATTGATATTTTTGTTTTATTTCATCTTCCAACTGATGAGCCAAAATATCTTGAACATCTATAGAAGTTCCACAGTTTGGGCATTTTATTTGGGTTTCGTTTTTCATAATTATCTTTCAAATTCAAAAGATTTATATTCAGTTTCTCCTAAAAAAGCAAATTTTTTCTCAAACAAACCAGCAAGTTTCTGACTTGCTGTAGAAAAAACTATTTGCCTATTCTCATTAATTACTATTTCTCTTAAATAATCTAGAAATGATAATATATTTAAATCATCTGTATATGTAACAGGATCGTCAAATAATATCAAATTCGGACCATTTTTCAATTTTTTATTTAAAGCAAGAAAAATTGATAGAGCCAATGCACTTCTTTGACCAGTACTTATTTTATTAATAGGGACTTCTACATCTTCAGTACGCCTTTTTAAGAAGATTGAATTTTTAGAATCACTAAAGATTATCTTTGAAAATTCATTTGGAGAATGAATATTTTGAAATATTTCCTGTATTTCAATTTCGTTATCTTTAATGAAATCGCCTAATATCGTAGATTCATTATGGTTATCAAGTATATCAATAATTACTTTTAATCCACTATCTAATCTTAAGCATTCAGGTTCGAGTATTTTAATTTTACTTTTTGAATCATTTATTAATTTGTTAGCTAAAACCAATTCTTTTTGATCTCTAATTGATTTTTTTATATCCTCATAAAGAATATGTAATTTATCTAATTGCTGACTTAATTTACTAATATCATCGTCTTCAGAATATGTAAAAAAATCTTTCAAACTATTAAAATTAAATATGCCTGTTTTTAGAAGTTCTATTCTATAATTTAAATCTCTTTCATACTCAATTACATTAATACTTGGAGCTACTTCATTTATTATTTTACTTTGAGCTTTTTCATTTAATATTAATTTTGCCTTAACTTTATATATGGAATCACTAATCTCCGAAATTTCTTTTTTTAAAGCTAGATATTGTTTTTCAAACATCGATTTATTTGAAAATGAAAATTTTATTTTATTAAAATGATTTTCAAACTCTTCCTTAATTTGCTTGAATTCATCTTCATAAAACCCTTTGTCCTCTAATTCTTGCTTAAGCATTTTAAAGTTAGAATTGTTTTCAATATTTTTGCTATTTCTGTTTTTAACTAAATTAAATTGGCTTTTAATTTCAATAATTTTTAACTCGGAATAATTATCATCCTTGTGTATAATCGAAATTGCCTTTTCAATTAAATCAGTATTTTTAATTAGAGTATTAATAATCAATAATTCCTTTTCTACATTAATTAATTCTTTATTGAATTCATCTATTGCAACATTTTCCTTAATATTCTTTTCTATTTTAGATATTCTATCCTCTAACTCTTCATGTTCATATTTTGTATTACATAAAGGGCATTCTTCTGCCTTATTATTTAAAGTAATATATTGCTTTCCATAAGATTTTATTTCAGAAACAATACTCTGTAATTTATTTAAGTTGACTTTTAAGTTTTCAATTTGTAATTTTAATTGTTTTTGCTTATCCAATAAGTTTATTTGTTTTCTTAATTGGTTATTTTTTAAGTTGGTTAAAGTTTCATTACTATCAAGAGCTTTTAGATCAGTAATACTTTCAATAATTTCAAGTGCTCTTGAATCTCTTTTAATTTCAATTGAAATCTTATTTATTTTTTCACTTAACTCTAATAATTTAAAACTTGATTTCTCATCAAAATATTTTTTTGATGAATTTAAAATTTGAAAACTAATATTCTTTTTATTTAAAAATTCATTATTGCTTTCAACGCTTTTTTTATCAATTTCGATTTCAGTTTTAATATTATTACATGCTAGTAATGCCTTTTGTAACTTTTCTAATTCTTCTTCCCAACTTTTTCTAGTTCTCAGTTTAATAGTAGGTAAAAATTGATTTAGTGTATTTATATAGGATTGTGATGTGTGATAGTCTTCATCAAAATCATTATAATCTCCATCATGTTTATTTGGAAGTTTTTTTGTCCAGTTAATTTCTTTAGAATATTCTAGAAAAGTTTTGAATTTATCATCTGGACTTGATTTTAATTCAACTGAATCAATAATTATCGAAGCTTCCTTAATATTACTTTCAGCATCTTCTATAACCTTTTTTCTATCATTATTTTCTTTTAATAATCTTTCTTTAAAACCAAAAAGCCTATCTTGAATTCTATTAAATTCAGACCCTAATGCTATCGAAGATAAGTATTTAGACAATGAAGTAACATCTGAATTATGTGATAGGTTATATGCAGCATCTGAATCATAGAAATTATATTTATTGAATGCTCTATAAAGTTCATTTCCTGATTTATATGCAGTTGAATACCAAGCTATATCACGTTGTCTATATTTAGCATTGTTATTCGGTGAATAATCATCGATAAACTCATTATCATCATTATATATAGCATTAATACTTTTATCTTCTTCTGTTGAAGAAGGATTGCTATAGTTTTTTCCAGCAATTGACAATTCAATTGCTTCTAGAAATGAAGTTTTCCCTGTACCATTAACACCTTTGATTAAATTTACTTTGCCCAATAAAAAATCTCTTTTTATCGGATATTTTCTATAATTATCATTAAGTATTATCCTTGATATTTTTTTTATTGATAGATCTGTATTTATGTTTGAAGATACTTGATTTGATTCCTCATCTTTTATTACTTCATTTGATAAATATCTAGGAACAGCTTGTGAATATGGAGTATTTGAATAAACTTCATCTAGATCGACTGCCTTCAATTTTTCTTTCCATAAATTTATAACATCTGCATCGACAGCTTTTTCAGATTTTTGATAATCAAAATAATTAACTAATTCTTCTGGTGTAAAGACAAATTTTCTAGTATAAATACTGTCCTTTTCTATTCGAACTTTATCTGATTCAGAATAAGATTCTCTGATAAAAATTAAATAAAAATTCCATTGATCATTGCCAGAATTATTATAATACTGACTTGAAATATAATCTTCTTGATAATCTCTTAAATCGAAAGTAAAATCATTATCACCATAATCAATGAAATATGTTCCCAAAGTCAAATCTTCGTATTTCTGTTTTCCAACTAGTATGTTAGAATCCTCTAGAAAATTGATTTCTTTTAATTTATCAGATAATAATTGCTGAATTTTTTCTCTATCCATAATAAATTTTAAAAGATTGAATTAGATTTAACAGTTGTGTCATCAGTTACATTTGGCGGTTTAGTTTCACTGATGTTAGTAATATTTGATTCACCTTCTTTGTACCAAACAACTACTAGTTTTCTGGATTGATTGTCTTCTTCAAATAAGTTTCTTAATTTATCATAGATTTTTCGAGCTGAAGCCTTAGTATTTCTACCGATATAAGCAATGGTAGCTTTACGTTCGTTATCATCAGTAACTAAATTATATTTATAATCATAACCGTTTCCTTTAACGAAAAACATCACTTCAGAGCATTTATTTTTAAATGAATATAAGCTATCAGGGAATAAATTTTGGTTTGTTAATATTTTTGAATTAATGTCCTCAATTATCTCTAAGTATTTGATTCTGTCATTAAGACTGAGTTCGTCATAGACATAAGTAAACCTCTTTATTTTTTCATTAGCATCAACTTGAAATGTTTCTAATCTATCAATTTTATGCCACCCTTTATCATCCTTTTTTGTTGTTACATTTCCCAATGATAAATTAATTAATCTTTCCTTATCAATAAAATTGATTTCAGAATCTTGAAATATTTTGTTCTTACAATTGTATTCATTTAAAAAATCATCAAATCCATCACCTAAAACATTAACGTCATCAAAAGCACTATCTTCTACATCCCATGTATAAACATTCATAGCTTCGGGTCCAGTTCTTCTAATTAAAGCTGGATTTGCTCCTGCGGAAGATGGTTTTTGGTTTGAAATTAAAAATGCTTCTGCAAAAGGGTTTAGGAAATAATAATGAATATTAGGTTTCAAATGCATATAATAAAGTCCTTTCTTATGATTTTTAATAAACCTTATATCTCTATCAAACTCAACATCATTCGTTTTGAATAAAATAGATGATTTACTTAATTCAATCAAAGGTTCTACTTTACCTGGATACATTGTTTTCCCTGCCCAATTAAGAGTTATCACGTCTTTATTACTATATTTTGAGATAGTTTTTCTAAAATTCACAAAGTAGTCATGCGAAGGTTTTGGATTCATTTGAGGGTTTAATATTATATATGGATTGTCATCCCAACGATTATCAATTTGTTTTTGAAAATCGCTTGTAATAGAAAAATTTGTAGCTTCAGAACAAATATTCGTAAATAAGAATATAGAATTAGGGCTATTTCTTAAAACGTAAACATCATTTCCATAGATGTATTTGAGTCTTTCTTTATCTGAACCCCAAACTCCCATATGTACAGTTTTGAACTGAACAAGAACAATGGTTAGGTCAATACCATTTTGTGTAGCTTTAAAAATATAACATAAAGGATCTAAAAGTACTCCTGCTCCTCCATTATTTAATGCTGTTTCATCAAAGTATACAACAGTATTTTCATTTTCGTGATTTTCTTTGAATGCTGTTATTTCTAGTGGTGTTATTGATTCGCAACAAATAGCCCATAGTTTAGATTGATTTGGCAATCTTTCTTCGCTTTCTAATAACCACTCAATAGAAGCCCAAGGACATGAATATTCAGGTGTCATGGCTAAAGAGGAATTTTTAGATTTTGCAAGAGTGAAAAATGCATTAAATTTATCTGTACAATCTTCATTATTACCAAACCTTGTTTCTTCAGCAATAAAATTTCCTTTATGCTGAAATAATAATGTAGTATACAGGTTTGTATCTTTAGTTAGTATCTCAAGATTTATACTTAAATTATTAATAACTGTATCGATATATTTAAATTTCATTTGTCAATTTTAATATTTTTTAACCATTCTCCACAATCTCAATTTCTTCCTCACTCAACCCATACAGCTCATAAACCATAGCATCAATTTCACTATCCGTTTTATCAATTTGGGCTTTTAGGGTTTGGGCTTCTGCTTTTTTTGTTTCAAAAACATCCATCCAATCCATTTCATCTGTTTTGGTCAGTTTTTCTCCACTAACTTTTTTAATGGCTTTGTTCAGTTCTTTTATAAAATCTCCAAAATCTAACTCGTACCAGTTCTTTAACTTGTTTGTCCTTTCGATTGTAAAAGTCGCCACTAAATAAAGTTCAAACTTTTTTGCAATTAGATATCGGTCATTATTAAGTTTAGAAATTACATCCACCAAATTTGACAAGAAATTTTCATTATCTGAATTAAGTTTAACGATTGGCAATCTGCCTAGTTGATTCGTTCGAACTTTTGTAAATGCCCCCTTTGTAAGTTCGTAGGCAATTTTTCTAATATAAAAACTAGCCAATTCAGAATTAATAATTGCAAGTAAAGATTTTAAATAGGAAGTCTTAAACTCTTCTTTGGGATAAATGGAATATAGCGAACTAAGTAAATAATGATTTTTAAGGTCTAGAGTTGCTGTAATTCTTTTTCCCGTTTCTCTAATAACTATCTTTTCAGTTTCATAAAATGTTTTATTCTTCCAATTACGAGCTAACCAATCTCCATATTTTAAATATAAATCATTCTCAATTGTCACATATCGATTCATCCCCTTTCCTCTTAATACAGGCTTCCAAGGTTGAGTTAACGGTATGTCAGATTTTTTTACATAAATTTTATCATCTCCAGTTTTAATACATTGCCTAATAAAACAAATATCTTTCAGTTGAGTATTCTTCTCCAACTTCTGAATAAAATTCATTTCTTCGGGATTGAAGAATATGTCAAATGTTGCATTATCTGAGTTTAAAAAGGTATTCTGATCAAGTTGATAGTTGAATTCTTCTCCTAATTCATTTTGGTTTTCAACTTGTTTTCGAATATTAGTAAATCCTTTTTCGCCTTTATTTATCGAAATTATACAAGTATGAACAGTAGGGTCATTAAACACATCCATCCCAAAATTTGTTATCTCTAATAGATTTAAATTTTCGACAATATGCTGTCGGAGTTTCTTTGAATATAAATTCGATAACAATGTGTTTGGAATAATAAAAGACATTGTTCCTGAATTCTTAAACAGTTTAATGCTCTTTTCAATAAACAATTCAAATAATTCATCTCTACCTTCAAGTAGTACATAGGTTTGTTTGTAGAAGTTTTTATTTGTTTTGGTTTGATCCATTCCATAAGGTGGATTACCAATCACAACATCAAAACCACCTTTTTCAAAAATATCAGGAAACTCATCATCCCACTTAAAGGCTTTGTCTCCTGCAACAGCTATACTATCAATTAGAGAATTACCACATTTAATATTACTATTTAAATCGTTTAATTTTCGCCGTGGTTGAGCAGTACGTAACCACAATGAAAGTTTTGCAATTTCCACAGACTCTTCGTTTAAGTCAACGCCAAAAATATTATTTTCTAATACCGTATTTTCTATATTAGGAAACACAAAACCACCACCCAATAAGTTGGTTTGTAATTCATCAACATAATTGGTGTTCTTTTATTAAAAAATCTAAGGCTTGGTTTAAAAAAGCTCCAGAACCACAGGCAGGGTCAAGTATGGTGAGTTGTAATAACCATTTTCTGTAAACCTCTAATTTATCTTGAAGCTCTTTTAATTTTTTTGTTGTCCTTCCTTTTCTACTTTTAAAATATTCTTTCTCATCAATAACAATTTCTTCCTTCTTTTCTGTACAAAGCTTACCTATGGTATTATCAACAATATATTTGGTAATGTATTTGGGTGTATAAAAAACACCATCTTTTTTACGTTTGGTCTTTCGCTTGTCAAATTGAGCACCTTCAATTTCTGCATTTACACTTTCAATTTCATTCAAGGAGTTTTCAAAAATATGTCCAAGAATATTTACATCTACTTGGCTTTCAAAATCGTAATTAGCCAATGTCTTGGTATGCTCATATAATAAATCATCACTAATTAGTAAACTCTCTAAAATAGCATCCGGTTTAAACAAACCGCCATTATATGCGAAAATTTCTGCTCTTTTATCTGTTTCTTTTCTTCCCGTATCTAAATAATCAAAATATAGCTTATACCTGTCATATAAAGGAGTATAGGCATCTAAGTCTTTTAATTTATCCCATTGCTCTAAAATTTTCAAGGTCGAGTTTGGCGTCAATAAACCTCTATCTTCGGCAAAAAAGATAAAGAGAAAACGGTCTATTAACTTTTGAGATTTTTTAAAGAGGGCAAGCTTTATATTTTTCTTAGTTTTTTCTAAATCTTCCTTGTTCAATTCGCCCCTAAAAACTTCATTTTTCATATTTAACTTTACCAAATCACGGAATAGTTCTCTCTTAAACAAAGAATAGTCTGCATAGAATTTTTTGGTAATTTTTTCTTCTTCTACTATGGATGCTTCTTTTATTTTTAGCGGAACATTCTTTAGTAAATTCTCTCGATGTAAACACAAATAGAGTAGTTCAAATTGAGATTCAGTAAGTGTAAACAAATTGAATTCTTCAAAGTCAACCGCATTATTGATATAGAAACGTAGTTTTTCAAAATTAGAAGTAATAACATAGACACAACCTGTTTGATTGGCTTTATAGTCAAAGGCTTGTTGCCGAATGCTTTCAAGATCTTTCGTTTTTGTGCCTTTTAATTCTATAACTGCCAATGCTTTATTATCTAACAAAATTGCACCATCTGCTTTTTTTGCCCCTTTTTCATTTTTGAGTTCGGTAGTTAGATTGTAATTAGGTTTTGGATTTAAAGTGTAGCTTAAAATTATTACAAACAATTCTCTTAAAAAGCCTTCTTGAAACTGTTCTTCTTTACTTTCTCGAATATTTTGTTGAATAATAGGATTGTGGAAATATTTAGTAAACTTCTTATAGGCTTTTGCTACAAGAATTTTATCCTGTGTTTTTAAATATTTATTAAGAACCGAATTTTGAAATAATGCCATTCATTTAAATTAAAAATACCTGTAAAAACTAACCTACCGGTATTCATAATATCAAACTATCTGGCTTGTTCTTTTTGGTAATAAAAAATTTTGTTTTTTCTCCCCCTTCAAAGATAGGAAATAGCTTTGAACTAAGGGGTTAATTTTAAAAATTATGCTTAAGCCACACTAATTTTACTTTTAGATGTATATATGGCTTCATAATTTAATTGAAATCAATACCTTTGAAATCATGATAAATCTTATCCTTAAAACTACAAAAAAGCATATCAACACAATATAAATTCACTTAAAAGTGAAATAAATTTGCAAATTAACTTATAAGTGAATAACTTTGCCGACATAGAACTGATAGCACAATATGACAAAGTATGTTATTATTCAGTATGTGTTAATGATGATGATGATTCATTATTTGAGCAATTTATCAACCAACATCACGTTAATAATAAAGATAAATTAGATCATATACTTAATTGGCTAAGAGTTATAGGAAACAAGTATGGCGCACAAACACATCACTTTAGATTCGAGGGAGAAACGGCAGATACATCTGCTCTACCACCAAAAGGAATTGATCGCAAACCACAGTATACAGAATATGGTAAAAAGAAAGCAAACAATTTGCGCTTATATTGTTTAAGAGCAAATGAACATGTTGTTTTCTTATTTAGTGGAGACACAAAAACTAGTCAAACCGCACAAAACTGTCCTAATGTTAAACAGCATTTTAAATTAGCAAATCAAATTACAAAAGCAATTGATAACGCTTTTAAAGATAGAGACATCATTTGGAACGATGATTGTACACAAATAGAATATATCGAGAGTTTGAAAATTTATTTCTAAAACAAACCATCACACTATGAAATCCCCACAAAAAAATATAATTGACAAATGGTTAGATGAAAATGGTAATCCTGAAATAGCAAGATTAGTAGAAAAGAACCTTGCCTTAACCGAAAAAATTAATTCCATTTTAAAAGAACGTGGTATTCAAAAAGGTCAATTTGCAGAAATGTTAGGCAAAAGACCTTCTGAAATTTCAAAATGGTTATCAGGTACGCATAACCTAACTATGAAGAGTATTACTAAAATGGAGTTTATTTTAGGTGTCGATTTAATTAATATAGAACCAATTACAGAATTTAAATATATATATTTAGGTTCTATTGAAGGTGGAGAACTTAAAGGTGCTATAAGTGATTATGAAGACTCTAACTATGATATTGCTATGTAATGAAAGAAGTGAAAATTGATACTGATAAATTACTCCTCTTTCATATTGACCTAATTGAAAGTTCTATAAAAGATTTACCACAAAAAGGTAAAATTTCTTTTAATATTAATGTCGCTCATAAGACTATGCATAATCTAAAAGAAGAGCGTATTAAGATTGGGCTACTAATTGACCTAGAAACTGACAAATCTGATAATGAAGGTGCAAATGCACATTTTAACATTGACTTCCATTTTCAAATTGAAGAATTAAAAAAGCATTTTAAATTAAATGAAAATAAGAATCCTGTTTTTTCTGGTTTATTAATAGCTACACTTTTGGGTTTAAGTTTCTCTACGGCAAGGGGTATTATTTATGAGCGTTTATCTAATACAAATATGCAAGGAATCATATTGCCAATTGTATCACCTCAAAAAATGCTTTCACAACAAATGGAAGGTGCTGACGAGAAAAATATTTAATAGAATACCTCTAAAATCTATTTTAGTATATTCATTTTCAAACATTTATGATAGGTAAGACAATCATCAATTGTACTACCTTAAACCTTTTGTATACAATCAAGCTTCTTTTAAAATATTCTATCATATCTCTCTCCTATCTTTTCCCTATAAAGCGTTTTCATTTTATTGGATAAAAAAGAGGTGTCAACCCACTTAATTGCAATTGGTTTTAACTTATAAAATCGTTCAAAAACACCTTGTATTTGTTTTGAGTTAAGTCCTAAATTACCTCCCAACTGCACAAAATCTATCCTTTCTAATCTATTTTTTCTTCCGTTCAACGTCAATGCCATTTCTTCTTTATCTTCCGGGTTTATTATGGTTGTATTCAACAGATCGTAAGCTGGTGCTAAAGACCAACCAGTGCCAGTTTCTACCATAGAAAAGTTCTTTAAATGCATATCATTATTACCCATAAGAAAGCTAAATAAGGTCAGCTCAAAAAAGAACAGCTTATCTAATAGGGTGTTACTGGAGTAATTACCCAATGCCTTGCCTATCTTTTCAGAAGAACTTTTGTATTTATCATAGGCTTCTGTTATTTGAAACATATCCAACATATGTTTTTTTTCTCCCTTTTCCCCTCTGTCTATTCGCTTGGTGATATAGGATAGTTCTCCTGATTGCAAACGGATTAAAGAAGAAGGTACAGTTTGAATTCCAAAAGATTCCGCAATGCGCATGGTGAGATGTTCATTGGCAGGCATTTCCGGAAAATCATTTGAGGGTGGTTTAAAAATATAATTACCGCCTAAAGCCCCTACTATGGTTAATCTGCTATGGGTGAGCTCACTAGTTTCATTAATTAAAGACATAGATAGTTTAGGTTGCACTCCTGGTACAGCAATACTACGCTCAACAACATTTTTAGCTAATTCAGCCATTTCATCTAAGTCATATGGTAATTGGGGAGCTTCTTTTTGGCCAAAAAAAGACAGGCTACATTTTTCATGAAAATCAACTTCACCTTTTAATTTTCCGTAACAATATAAACACTTATTCTTCATGTTTCTCTATTATAGGTACAACACTTACTGCACCAATACAATTTTGACAACAGGCTAATAATAAGCCCATTCTATCATTTGGGTTAATCTTCCAGTTTTTAGAGGCTATATCTAATAGCCATCCTTCGGGAATTAGTCCTTCAAAAAAGGGAAAAAGTCGATTACTAACATAAGGCTCTTTTGTTACAGGCATCGTAAATGTGATGAATTGTTTTTGATGATTGCTTACATAATTCTCTTCATAGGTAAAAATATATTCCCCATCATCTGTTTCAGTTAAAACACCTGCTAAAAACTCTTTATAAAATATTTTGGCTTTTCTCATAACTCTTTATCAGGTTTTTCTATTTCCTTTCTATCAACAGCTGCTAATTGATGTCCAAACATTCGTAAGACAAGGTTTACCTTTTCCATATTCAGATTGGTCTTGCCCTGCTCTATTTTCCTGATAACTGTTAAAGCAACACCTGCCCTTTCGGCAAACTCTTCTTGCGTGAGGTTTACCGATTTTCTCCGTTCTTTAACAAAACTTGATAACTCCTTCATTATATGTTTTTAAATATAAACGGAGTAAATATATAAAAATTATATGTAATTAGATATAATTATGTAAAAATAATTTAATTTATATGCAAAAGCATATAAATTAAAAAAGATTATAAAATTGTTTAGATTTGCCGTATTGGTATTTATTAACACAATAATGCCTTACAAACTAACAACGGAAAACAAAGGTTTACACCATTTTTACACCACAAGTAACGGTAAACCCAGTGTTTATAGGGGTGGGAATATATTGTATCGGAAAATAGCAATTCTATTTATTTAAATAGTTTATTTTTGTCTTCGATTAAATGCAAAGTAGTTAATAAATGACAGAGTTATCCAATCAACAAAAAGAAAGTTGGTATGCAGTATATACAAGACCTAGGTCTGAGAAAAAAGTTTATGAACTGCTGACCCAATATAATTTCGATTCTTATTTGCCACTTATCACAACCATCAGACAATGGAGTGATAGAAAAAAGAAAGTTCAACTTCCATTAATTCCTTCCTATATTTTTGTAAAGACCAAAGAACAAAATTTGAAAAATATTCTGCCAATTAATGGAGTTATAAGAATTTTAAAATATTTAGGAAGACCAGCAATAATAAGAGATTATGAAATTGAGAATTTAAAGATTCTATTATCTGATACTGATAATATAAGTTTTATAGATAATATAAACCTTAAAAAAGGCGACTCAATTATTGTTGAAAAAGGAGTATTTAAAGGTTTAATTGCTGAATGCATTAAACTAAACGGAAAACATAGAGTAATTGTTAGAATTGAAGGAATCGAAAACATAATAGAGGTAAATATCCCTTTAAGTTATATAAAAAAAAACAATTTAAATAATAATAATGACCCAAAAATAATAAAATAATAATACTAAATTTATCATAAATATATAGGATAATTTAATTAAGTAGCTTCTATATTTTTTATATATTTGTTGTTAGGAAAAAATCATTACGCTATGAATTCTGAAATTTGTTACTACAGCTTAATTACAAGTGATAATATATTAAATTGTAAACAACTTATTTATAGAAATAGTTGGGTTTCTTCTATAGTTAAATACTCCACATATTTTTGAAATTTAAATAATAATGTTATATCATTAAGAATTAATATGTGCTAAAAATGAATTAAGTAGAAAAACGTAAGATTATATATAATTAATTTTTATAAAAAATTTATCAAGATGAACAATAGATCAACAATTCTCAACCTAAAAAATTCTTTATTATTCTTTGGTCTTTCAATACTTTTATTTTCTTGTGGTACAAAACGAGATATAGTTTACTTTCAAGATGTAGATTTAATGGCTGTTAGTAAATCAATTAATAATTACAGTCCTACTATTCGTCCAGATGATATGCTAACAATAGCCGTATCTGCTTTAGATCAAGATGCAGCCCGACCATTTAATTTACCCGCAATCACTGTTGTTGAAGAAGGAGGAGCTGTCGGTAGAACTACGCTACAAAATTATTTAGTAGATCCAAACGGTAATATTGATTTTCCTGTTCTTGGCACTCTTAAATTAGCCGGTTTAAATAGATCTCAGGCAACTGCGCTACTAAAAGATATGTTAAAAGAATATATTAAAAACCCAATAGTTAATATAAGAAATATAAATTTTAAAATTACAGTTTTAGGAGAAGTTCAAAATCCTGGCTCTTTTACAATACCCAATGACCGCATTACCATTATAGAAGCATTAGGTTTAGCAGGTGATATGACAATTCAGGCCGAAAGAAAAAATGTATTAGTAATTAGAGAGGAAAATGGAAAGAAAACTTATACTCGTGTTGATATGACTTCAGAAAGTGTATTTAATTCTAGTGTATATTACCTAACTCAAAATGATGTAATTTATGTTGAACCAAATAATTCTAGAGTAAAATCTTCAACTATAGGACCCAGTACAAATACAACTTTAGGTGTAATTTCTACACTTGTTACAGTAACTGCATTAATTATTAGCATAACTAATAAATAATTTAACTTTTAACTGAAAAATAATAAATGGAATTTGATCAAAGTATAAATACTACTGACGGTAATAATTCTGAAGATAGTGGTATAGATATCAGAGAACTTATTAATAAATATGTAAGGTACTGGAAATGGTTTGTTCTTTCATTTATACTTTGTGTTTTATTTGCTTATGTAAAATTAAATTTTACCCGCCCACAATATGAGGCTAAAACTAGTATTAAGATAAAAGATGAAAAAAGGGGTGATAGATCAACATCTTCTGCTTTTCAAGATTTAGGAATGACATCTTCTGGGTACAAAGACGAAATAAAAGATGAAATTGTAATCGTCAAATCTAGAAGTCTAATTGAAGAAGTTGTAAAGTCTCTACAACTAAATATTAAATTTTTTACAAGAAAAAATGCAATTAGTAGTTTTTTAGATAATAATTTAGGACTTAATACAGATTTTTATGACGTGGAAAGCTACGAGAATCCTCCATTAAAATTCAATTTTTTTATTAGTGACTCAACATTATATAAAACAGAAAGTAATTTTTTCATTACCATAAATTCAGTCAATGGTTATACTTATGCTGATGCTAAGAAAGTTATATCAAGAAAAAAATCATTTGGAAAAAAACTTATTACTGATTTTGGAAGTCTCATAATAACACCTAATGTTGATCTAAAAAAAGATAGCCTTATTAATACGAGTATTCAAGTAAGTATCTCTCCAATTAAAAATGTAGTAGATAATTATGTTAAAGAACTTTCAATCGACCAAAATTCAGAATTTTCAAGCATCATCAATCTTAGTATTAGTGATGGCAGAAAACAAAAAGCTGAAGATTTTTTAAATACATTGGTTCAAAAATATAATGACAGAGCCGTCTCTTTGAAGGAAGAATTATCATTAAGCACTTCAAAATTCGTTTCAAAGAGACTTGAAATTATATCAAAAGAGCTTGGTGATGTTGATGTTACTGCATTAGCGATTAAATCACGATATGGAATTTCTGATCAGGCATCAAAAGTTGGTCTAAATATGCAAAGCAGTGTACAATTAGAAAGGATGGTTTCAGATGTAAATACAAAACTGGAAACTATTGGTATGATGAAAGAATTTGTATCACAAGATGATAATAGTGCTTTGATTCCGAATTTAGGCATAGGAGATGGTAATACAAATACTTTTCAGGATCAATATAATAAATTAGTAATAGAGAAAAAACGATTATTAAAAACGTCTACTGAAAAGAACCCAACGGTTGTTAATATCGATGATCAATTGAAATCTCTTAAACAAAACATAAAACAAAGTTTAAATAATTTAGAGTCTAGTCAAAAAGTATCTCTAGAAAATTTAAATAAACAGTATAGTATTTTTAGTTCAAGAATTTATGCTGCTCCAAAACAAGAAAAGTTGGTTCGTGATATTGAGCGTCAACAACAAATAAAAGAGCAATTATACTTATACTTATTACGAAAAAGAGAAGAGACTGCTATAAGTTTAGGTGCTGCTGAACCAAATGCCACAGTAATTAATTTTGCCCAAAGTCTTCCTTTCCCTAAATCTCCAAAAAAGAAAATGCTTTTTTTAATGGCGGGCTTAATTGGTCTTTTAATTCCAGTTGGTTATTTATATGTGCTAGACTTATTAGATACTAAAATTCATACCAAAGAAGAAGTTGAAAAAGCGTTAAATGTTCCTACAATTGGTGATATTCCCAAATTAGATTCTAAAAATAAAAGGTATTTAATAACAAAAGAAGATTACTCTAGCACTGCTGAAGCCTTTAGAATACTAAGGACAAATATAAATTTTATAGTATCTGATACAAATGATAAGGGAAAAGTATTTTTTATAACCTCAACAATTGCTCATGAAGGAAAGTCATTAGTTTCAACAAACTTAGCTACTGCATTGGCATTAGCGGGAAAGCGTACTTTAATTTTAGGTATGGATATTAGAGCTCCTAAAATTGAGCCTTATTTAGGTATTAGAGGTAAAATTGGTATAACAAATTATATTGCTGATTCAAGTATTGAAATGGAAGATATCCTTTTTAAAGCTCCGAATGTTGATAATCTGGAAGTAGTTTCATCAGGTGATTTGGCTCCAAATCCTTCAGAGTTACTTATGCATTCAAGAGTAACTGAATTATTTACTTATGCAAGAGAAAATTATGAATATATTATTGTAGACACAGCAGCATATAGTATGGTAACTGACACATTACTACTAAGCGGTTTTGCTGATGCATTTATTTATGTTATTCGAGCAAATTTCTTAGATAAAAGAATGTTAAAGTATATCAAATCGTTATACAATGATAAAAGATTACCTAAAATGTCAATTTTAGTCAATGGTGTTGATCATAAGAAATCTTATGGGTATGGATATGGATATGGGTATGGAACAACATTTGAAAAATCTAAGAAAAAAGCTTGGTGGAGATTCAATTCTTAAAATAAAGCTTATTCATAATCATATTAATTGCATCAGAATCTTCTTTAAATTTCACAAATAATTCTAGGTAATTTCATAAGTAAATAACTATTTGTACACCAACAGAATAAGTTTTAAATTAGACAAAACAAAACCCCAAAAGGAATGTATTCCTTAAAAATCGGGATTTCAAACTATATATGTATGTGTAAAATACAAAGAATCTCCGTTTATAGCACGAATTTTCATTTTTATCTACAACAGAAAATATAGTGGCTTTTCAATCATGTTTTTTAGAGAGTAATTTAGGTAAAATATGCCAAGCTATACCTTTTGATAATTTAGTGTCTATTTTTAAGATTAAAGAAAAGGCAAAAGACACAAAGAATTACTTTAACGTGAGTTCAACGTAAGAAACAGTAATTTTCATTAAGAAAAAAGCAAAAATATAGTATATTTAAATACTGATTATCAAACATTTAACTTAAGTTTCTGCTATGATTTCTAACACTAGAGTTACTGAAATATTCTGTTCTTTTGATGATTTTTGTAAAGAATTTGTTCCTTTTTGGGAGAGAAGCCTTTCATCCAATGGAAAAACAAGGATTAGAAAGTGTAAAATGTCATTATCAGAAGTGATGACAATTGAAGTTCTTTTTCATATTTCTGGCTACAGAAACTTCAAGACATTTTATAAAGGATATGTTTGTAAACATCTAAAAATAACTTTCCAGATTTAGTTTCTTATAATAACGTGAATTCGATATAACCAAAGTACTTAAAAACTTATAAACATGTGATTATCAGTACCATGTCATTCTGATGTTGGAGAAATCTCTATTGAAATTACTCAAGAGATTCTTCGCTTCTCCCGTCCTGATAGCTATCGGGACACTCCCGAAGACTCGGGACTGAATGACATTCCACTATTAAATAAAATTGATTAACAGAAAATTACACTTATTAATATATCGAACTTTTTATCAAAATCATTTGGAGGTGTCATAGAAATCATGTTATTTTAAGTATTGTGAGAAAATAAAAAAACCTGAGATAATATTCTCAGGTTTTAGTTTAACTTTTAATCATTAAAATTCAATGACTTAAGCACTTCTTTTATTTTTAAATACAATATTATAAATTGCTTTAAAGAAATATTTAGTATCTGTAAAGTATGGATTTTTAATTTTTTCCTCTAAATACTCTTTCTCAGCTTGCAATACACCATCAACAGATCCTTTTCTATTAAGCGCTATATAAGGAGGGATACAGCCTGGTTTTTGGGTTAAACGCAATTTTTGAATATCTTCAGGTATATCTTGAAAATAACGTTGAGATACCGGTCTAACACCAACTAGTTTTAGTTCACCTTTAAATACATTTATAAGTTGTGGTAATTCATCTAACCAAAAACGTCTTAAAGATTTACCCCATGGCACTAATCTAAAATCATTTGCAGGTTTACCTGTTTCAGCATAACCATTTAATTTTAGAACATAATCTTGCAAATATTCAGAATATGGATGCATTGTTCTAAATTTATATACTCCTATTAATTTTCCATTTTTGCCAACCCTATTCATTTTAAACAAAGGACCATAACTAGGATTCATATCATAAGAAGGTTCTTTAACTTTCTTAGCCGCAAAATAATGCAACCCATCCATAGTTTCATAATCTATGATTTCAAAACCACATGACACCAGTCTACCTAAAACCTCAGCTTTAGAAAGTGATCTATTTCTACCTTTAGTTATAAAAAAATATAATTTTTTAATGTATGGTAATTTAGGAAAAACTCTATTAAAAATAAAATCTAAGCCACAATATACTTTCTTTAAAACAGGTATTTTATTAATAAGTTTAGTTTTTGATCTACAAGTAAACGCCTCAAAACTTCCCATTAAAATTCCATGATTGGATAGTTTACAATTTACTTCTTCAAACTGCTTATTTATTTGTCTGAAATTATTAACTTTATTAAGTAAAATTATGTTTTTAATTTCATTAAAATTACTGTAGCCTGACAATATTTTTCCCTTGGGTACTACCAAATTCTTTAACGAAGTAACATCAACAACATATCTTCTAAAAAAATTATATGCTTTTAAACCTGCCTCATTAAGTATTATTTTTCTATTTTTAGATGTAATCGCTTTTTGTAAGATTTCTTTTTCAGAATATTTGTTAAATGATTCTAAAAAATCTTTTTTCCATTCTATATAAACTTTAAAAGATACTCTTTCTTGTTTACATATTTCTTTTTCGTTAACATCACCTATTAATCCATCTACAACTATTCTAATTCTATCAAGTGAAGAGAAATCTGATGCTTTTTTATAATTAGTTATTCTATTAGAGAAAAGTTTATTTTTACTTTTAGCTCTATTTGAATCAGCATTAAAATCATGATTAAGAAAAATGTCATTTTTAAGGAAAAAATCCCTATCTAATAAAGTTTCTTTTTGTAATGTTTGGGTTGAGTAATTTTTTACCATAGCAACAATTTTAAATTTTGTTAAAATTCCGTTGTTTTTAAATAACGAAAATTGAAAAAAAATAATGAGCTACATAAAAAAACTCCATCTGTAAAAACCGATAAATTTCTTTTAAATTGATCTTTAACTTTTTCGAAATTAAAGAATGATTGAATAGATAAATAAAAAAATGTCAACTTCCTTTCATACTGTATGATATTATCATACGAAAGCGAATTGACACTGCTTTTTTCTTTTTTATTTACTATTAATAGTAACATTTGTAGGGGTTTTCTTTTTATAGCTCGACAAATATACATATTTTATTTAAAAAAACAAAGAAATATATAAAAATAATCAATCACTATTAATTTAAATGATTGATTATTAGCTAATTAAAATAAGTCCGATATAACCAAAGTACTTATAAATTGATAAGTGCATGATTATCAGCACTCTGTCATTTCGATGTTGGAGAAATCTCTATTGAAGTTACTCAAGATTCTTCACTTCTCCCGTCCCGATAGCTATCGGGACGTTCCTTAAATTACTCCCGAAGCCTCGAGACTAAAGGGCATTCCTCCATTAAATAATTGATTAACAGAAGATTACATTTATTGATATATCTAACTCACATTACTTAAAAGAATGCGTTTTAAACAGAGTACAATACATGTATTCAATTATCAAGTTTTTACATAAAATGTTTTTTTAATCACGTTTTTTGTGTTTTGCAGTATTAGCTCTTTACTCCATTTAAAAAGATTATCGTTCCAACGCTGCGGATGAAAAGTAAACATTATTTTTTTCGGCAACTTATTCTTTTTTAAGGCATCAATTATTTCTTGTGTTGTAGAAAACGAAAAAAGAAAAGTAGTACTCACCTTGTCTCTAACGCTCACTTTTTCACCATCCCATCTTCTACCTGTATCAGTCAAATAAAAAACATCGTTAAAATTCACATCAAAATACGGTTCTCCAATAATATTGTACTTTTTATAGTTATATTTTTTCCAAAGATCCTTTGAATCATGTTTTGACAAAGGGCTACCGTGCATACAGATGGTCGAAACGGGTGCAATTTTTCTCAAGGCTTCTAAATTTTTTTCAAAGTCCACAATTCCTCTAGACAGATTACCCTTACAGGTTGTAAGACATTCGTAGTGATAACCTATTTCATGACCTAATAATGCAATTTCCTTAATCACTTTTTCATCCCAGCTTTCAGGCACAGCTCTAAAGTAATAAACTCCTTTTATTTTTTCATCGGCTAGTAATCTTGCAAATTTTAAAGAATTATATGGCAATAAATCAACATCATGACGCAGTATTATACTTCTATCAGCTGGAGACTTAAGAAATTCTTCAAAAGTTTGAAAAGTATACTCTTTTGATTTAAGAGCAGCCAATAGTTGTTTATATTTTTTTATTGTAAAGTCCATTTAATCCTCTTTTTAAATAACAATAATAACTCTTTATCTGATGAGCTATCTGATATTGCAAAATTGTATATAAAATCACCTGGTTTATAATGAGTTAATAACCAGTTAATTTTATTTTCACCATATAAATGAATAAACCTATCATCCTTATCAAAATAACTTCCTTTTCCCATCCATCCAAGCTTTAAAATAATATGTTTAACAAAAAAATTAGGTGAAGCACTTAATAAAATATTTATAGTATCTCTTTTAGTTTCATCTTTTATTAGCTTTAAGACCTTGTTATCAATATCTTTTAATCTTTTATCTGCAAAGCTTATAAAATAGGTGTCATTATATTTTAAATTAAAATGTTCAATAATCCTTTTTTTATATTTATATAAAGATATAAATCTTAAAATTCTAATAATTGTTAATTGTATTACAAAAAAGTTTAAATCAAAAATCTTCTCTTTTATCAACAAACGAAACGAATCATATGGTATCAATGTTTTATCAAGATCAATAACATTTATTTTTTTCTTCATCATTATAAAACTTTTCTTAAAATGGTTGACAAATAGCCTTTAGCATCTTTACTTAAACTTACATCAGGTACACTGTTAAATAAATTAGAAATAAACAAATACATTGGTTTAAAGTTAAATCTAAATAAATATTTAATCAATGATAAATAAATTAAAGGAGTCACATAACTATTTAAGTTATTGCTGAGTACATTTTGAATAGAACTTTTTCCTAATATATCTTCAAAATAATTTACTCCGTTAATCAAACCTTGATGAATAGACCCCCATATTCTTGGATTAACCTCCAATAAATATAATTCATTATTTTCAGTCAATTTAAATTCAAACATTGCGAATCCTGTATAGTTAGTTTTATTCACAATTTTTTCGGCTACCTCATGCATCCTATCATCTATATAACCTTCTCGGTATGTACTGGATCCTCCTTTAACCGGATATTCAGCTAATCGTTTATGACCATATCCTTTACTAATCTTGCCTTCCTTACAATAAAATGAATAGCCAACACCTTCACCATCTATATACTGCTGAATCAACATTGAGCTTGTATCCTTATTCAAAGGAATATTATTTTCATTCAACACATATATTAATCCCTTTGATGATGATAAATTAGAGGGTTTAATAATATAAGGTGTCAATGCATTTTCAATACTATCAAACTTTTTAGGAACAACAATATTTAAGCTTTCAGCCAAGGCATGTAACTTTATTTTATCATTCAAAATATGATAAGAGTCTATTTCTCCCAAATAATCTAGTGTATGATTATAATTCGTTTTGTTATTCCATAATTTTGTTAAACTATCATTGATAACCGGAAAGAAAAAATCAATTTTATTATTTTTAATTATTGATTGGAGTTGCTCCTCAAAATGATTAGAGTCAACATAAAAATGTTTATCTGAATATTTAGATCTTATAGATTTAGTGAATTTTTTAAAATCATAAGTAAAAACAGTAATATCATTATAATTAAGCTTAAAAAACTTACATATAACTATTGCTTTATAACTTGAAAACTCACCTACTAAAACTCTCATATCATTTAAACTTATTCTGATAATCTGGGTTTTCTTTCATAATATTTACACTTTCCGGATAATTCTCAATAAACCAAATCAAAAAATTTGTAGGATTTATAAAATCCTTTTGCATGATTTCAGATTTTTCTTTGGTCGAATATTTTAAATTAGGATCTTCAATTAGTTTTGAAACATAATCCGAAACTCCTTTTGAAGATTTAAAATGTTTTAATAAACCTGCTTCTTGCTCTAATTTTAAATAACACATTAATGGTAAAGAATTAATGTATACTGCTTGTGTACCCAATATTGCGCTTTCTGATGCCATAGTAGCGCTTTCACCAATAAAAATTGATGCACTTGCTAAAACATCATGCATCTTTTCTGGAGAGATTTTTATTTGGTATTTTCCAAATTCAGAGGCTAATTCTCCTTCTGAAGATATTAATACTCTATATTTAGTTTTTAAAATATTAATTAATTCTCTTTTAGTTTCTATATCTAGACCTTTTTGACCATAATCATGATGAGCATTCCAAGAAACAAATCGTAAAATTACGTATTCTTCATTTTCTTTTAAATGCAAATCTTCTTTAATTTTTCTATTAGGTTTATAATATTGTTCATGAAGGTAAAAGCTTTCAATAACACTATTAAACCTAATTTGTTTTTTACCCAAATCATTCTGATAACTTGCAGGTGTTAATATAACAGTAGAAAACGGGTATGTAAATTTAGAATGAATTCTATCAGTATGTTCAGTATCATTTAAAGCAATATTAGGTTTACCTAATAATGATGATACTTGTGCTGCATAAGGTGATGAAAAACTTAAAAATAAGTCTGGTTTAAATTTAATAGATACTTTTAGCAATAAAAAATTTGCTTGCAACATATATATAAATTTTCCAAATCTAGAATTCTTACCTTTACCTCTATTAATAAAAGAAAAATTTAACTTTTCTAAAAGCATTTTAATTACTGTTTTATCTCTAGCAACTATAATAACATCATGATTATTATTCTTTAAATACTTAATAGTATTCTTAAAATAGTGAACATGTCCAGGATGTCCAATATCAACTAATATTTTCATAAAATAATTTGATTTTGTCTATAATACTATTTTGAATAGTGTATAATTGGTTAGGATTATGACAGACTATTGAATATACAAATGTACTAAGTTTAAATTCAATACCATTTGATATATATAATTACAATAAAAAAAAATTGAAACTGACTGTCCCTAGTCTGCCTGCAGGCAGGAGGCAAGCCATAGGGGTATTTCGCCGGTTTCATACCCAGTCAATCCCGATAGCTATCGGGAGAGCACAAGCTTTGACCTTGGAACCAAACCGTCCCGAACGGTTGGGATTGTATTTTACCTCACCCAGAACTGCAAAAAAGCAGTTCCGACCTCTCCCAAAGAGAGGTAAATCGGAAACTCCGAGGCAGTCCCGAGTACTCGGGAGGGAATTTATAGATTAATAGCTTCTTAATGCTGATACAATTAAAAATCTTGATAAGGCAATTTCAATAGGAAATTCTAGGTTATCTCTTTCCCAAGAAATATTATTATTTTTAAAATTATGTAGTCTATTTCTTGTGCCTAAAAATGTATCAACTAAATCTGATTTTTTATTTAATATTTTCTTTTCGTAGATTGCGCTAGCTCTCTGACCAAAAGGATAAGAAAAAGAGTTTATTCTTTTATCGATTATTTGTTCTATTTTAGTTTTTGAGCCAACAATCTCTTCTTCAAATTCTTCATAAGAAAGTCTACTAAAAATGGGATGTGACATAGAGTGTGATCCAAATTCAAATCCATGACTATTGAGGTCTTTTATTTGTTTCATTGTCATATAAGGTTTGTATTCAGCTAAATATTCATCTATAGAAATATTCATTGTATAATTCCACAAACTATCAACAATCATATCTTTTTTACTCATTTGAAAAGAGTGAAAGCTCCAATTCATTAGATTTTTATAGTTTTTTGTATTCAAACTATATTCCTTTGCTATAGTTTCTATACCCTTTTTCAAAATTTTATTTTCTACTTTCTTACTAATAACGAGTAGCTTATTTCTCCACATTAAATCTTTATTATCAATGCAATTTCCTATTAAATAAAATGTAGCATTAAGATTAAGATTAATTAATATTGGCGCTATAACAGTATAATTCTCATGAAAGCCATCATCAAATGTTATAACAAGTTTCCTTTTTAATGATTTACCTTGTTTAGCTAATAACAAAGCTTCACTTAAACTTATTATATCATAATACTTCTTAAATATATTTATCTGATATTCAAACTCTTTGGGTGTAATCGATTTATTATCAAAATAATAAGAATGTTTTTCTTCTGAAACTATATGATAATATATAATTCTAAGGCTATTCGACTTAAACTTTAGTAGTGAGTTAAAAATTAACGGACTTTTTTTAATAAGAAATCCGCTTAAGAATAAAGCTTTATTTAACAAATTCATTTTTACGTATTAATATAACTACTTAATAAAATAAAAACTTAGAGTATACTTTTGTACATGTCAATTATTTTTTGTGCAACAATTTCTCCGTCTAAATGATTAATATCACTTCTACCTGTTGTTCTTTTTCCAAAAGACATTACTAATTTTATCTTTTCGACAACATTAGTAGCATCAAAATCAATTAAATAACAGCCTTTTGTTTTATTTATGATCTCTTTTGCATCACCAACATCTGTGGTTAGAATGGGGATATTACATGCCATTGCTTCCTTGACTACATTAGGGGAGCCTTCATTATAAGACGCTAAAATAAACGCATCACTTGCATTTAAATAGGTTACAAAATCTTTGTGTTTAATTGGAAAAGGGTTTAGCAATAAAAAATTTTTATCTGTATTTTTTTTTGCAGCTTCTTCTATAAGGCTAAAATTTTTTCTTGGGTCCTTAGGATTAGCTAAAGCCAAAAGCACCTTTTTATCTTGTGGGATATTTAATTTTTCTCTACACAACTCTTTATTTAAGGGTTTAAACATAGAAAAATTAACTCCATTTGCAATTATTTGTGTTTTGTTTTTATATGGTATATATTTTAAAATATTTTTTGATTTTGCAATTAACGCTTTTGGTGACATCATTGCCAACTGTGTTAAAAACATAATGGAATAACTTTTAAAAAGCCTTTCACCATTAATATTATAACTACCGTAAGCATCAGACCCCATAATAGAAAGCACTATTGGTTTTTTTGTATATGCTAAACTACATAGTAACCCTATTAAACCAAAATGGGCGTGTATAACATCATATTCTTTAGCTACATTTTTAATCGCTTTAATATTTTTTAAATACCCTTTTAAACCTTTACCTTTTACAGGAAAATAGTCTAATTCAATTCCTTTATCTTTTATTGATTCTCCCTGACTCTTTATAAATGATTCTATTCCGTATGGAAAATTACCGCTATGTACAAATAATACTTTCATATTAATTCTATATATAATTCTTTGAATTTGGTTAACATTTGTAACATATTAAATTTGTTTTTTACAATTTGATGGGATCTATTACCAAAACTATTAAGTAGTTCTTGACTAGATAAGAGTTCACTAATACTTTCATGTAGTTGGTTAAAACTTCCTATTTCAAATAAATACCCATTAACATTATGTTCTATTAATTCTTGACAGCCACCGGCTCCTGTAATTACAATTGGTTTTTTTAATGACATAAACTCTAATAAAGCATTGGATATTCCTTCAGTATATGTTGTTAACACACCTATATCACAGATATTCATTATACTTTCAACATCATCTTTTTTACCTAAAAAAAGTATTCTATCAATATTTTTTTTTTCGACCATTGATTTATAATTCTCAATATCGCCAGAGCCAATACATAAAAAGGTAACATCAATAACTTTTTCAATAACTTTATTAGCTGCTTTTATATATGTTTCATAATCTTTTTTGTTTGAAAAAGAAGCAACCATAGCTACAACAAATTTAGTGGTGATATTAAATTTATTTCTAATAAAATTTTTATCTTTAAGTTTTAAATTCCTATTAAAATCAAAGCCATTATAAATGACCAAACTTTTATTATTTGGGGCGTTATAGGCTTTAAGTCCGGCAAAAGAGTTAGCAATAATTCTATCAGAAAACGGAAAAGATAATTTATGGCTTAATATACCTTTTGATACTTTTAATGGTGCACCTGTTATTTGGTTGTTTACCATTGGTATTTTTAAAAGTACTTTGGCAGGTATAGCATAAATGGCAACTAAATTACCCCAAACATGAATAATATCTGGTTTGAAATTTTTAGCAATTTTATAAAATTTATAAAAAACTCTAGGATCTTTTTTCAACCCTTTGCGAATGATATAATGTATTTTAATATTGGTTGATAAAATATCTTTATAATGAATATCATCTTTGGTTAATACAATTTCAATATCAAAATTTGGATCAGTAGACAGCCCTTTTATTAATTCGACCAAACGTCTTTCTTTTCCCCCTGACCTTAAACTTTCTATGAAGTATAAAATTTTCACAAATAAAATTTTCTAGCTATCATTCTAATGTGTAGTTATCCGTTTTTGCATAAAATAATAACCTCCTATCGGAAGATATATCCATAAATATATTGAAGACCCAAATGAATTTACTGTCATTAAAATAAATGGGAAAGGAAGTATATAATAAACATTCTTTAAAGTTCTGGAAGTAAAATTAAATTTTATCGATTTAATTAATTTAATTAGCATATTTATAAAAATAATTAAAGGGAAAATTCCTACATGATAAATTATATATATAAAGTAATTATGGGGTGCCCTTTTAAAAGGTATACTAGTTTGATTTCCTAAAAGTAACGTTTCCGGATTTTTCATAATCCACTCAATATAAACAATCCATTTTCCTACTCTACCCTTTGAATTAGGATCAACGGCTTCAAATGTATCTGGAGCCAAAAACCTTTGCAACACTATATCTAGTTGCTTATTAAAAATAAAATAAAAGATTACACAAACAAACAAAAATGCAATTTTCGTAGACCCTGATTTGTTAGTAATAAGAAATATCAATATTACAGTAGCCAAAGCCATAAAAGTAGTTCTTGAGCCTGTTAACAATGCTCCAAAAACTGCAAAACCCATAAAAACTATATAATTTTTAATATTGCCATTTCTTTCATATAATGCCAGTAAAAAAGCAAAAGCACCAACCATAAAAATACCTACACTATTTTCGTCGCCTCCAGCTCCATAAAAACCAACAAATCTTTCATACCCTCCAGAAAGAATTAATCCTTTTCTTCTTGGGTCATATAAAATTCCTGCACCCATTATAATCAAAGCTTTAGTAAAAAGCATAGATATTGGGATGGTAACGATAGAATATTTTATTCCGACAATTATATAATCCAAAATACCTTTATGATAAATAACTTTAATTAACATAACTAATGAAATATAATAAAGATAATACCTTACAAAGTTTTTAAATATATAAAATAACCCTTTTGTTTCATCAGAATTTAGTCCGAAAAAAATATCTTTGGCAATGACATACATATTGATAAAAAACAATAGATATACAAACCCAATAGATAATTTCTGATACTTATTTAACTTTATCTTAGACTTTTTCAGTAAAGTAGATAATACAAAAAGTGAAAAACCGTAAATTATTTCATGAGGTCCTACAAAACTTAAAATCTTGTAATCAGTAGGTATTATTGGCAATAAAGGTAAATAATAGACAAATAGAGTTATTATATATTTCTTATCTATAAAAAAAAGAAAGATTGCATAAAATAAATATAGAAAGATTCCTATCTGGAATTGTTTACCCTTAACTAAAAATATTTCAAGAGCTATAAATATAAGTAAGGTAATTGGAAAAAATACATTTTTATTTTTAAACATACCATTTAACCTTCATAATAATATACTTTAACAATTTTGCCCAAAAACCGGCAAAATATCTATTTTTAAACTCCATTATTTGTGTAATAAAAAACCATCCTGGCGAGTATTTAATTTTAGATTTTTTTCCTTCTTTTGACATGTTGTTATACATTACAGGTGTAAATCTAGATATTCTATTAATTTTATTATCAGATGAGTTTTTTATTTGCTTTCTAAGGTTAGGAATATCTCTTGCCGCAGTTGACATTAAATAGCCTAATTCATTAGCAATAACTACACCTTCTTTAGTTGCACTTCCTCCCGGCCAACATAAAAAATTTACTTTTTTATCTAGTTGTTTTTCTATTTCATTTTTTGTGTACTCTAACTCATTTTTTATTCGTTTTAAATATTCCTCATCAGTTTCATAACTATCTATTATTTGAATGCTACTTTTCATCTTTGATGCATAATCATTGAGCTTATTTTTCCAGCCACCACTATTATAAAAAAGTTCACCTCCATTATCGTTTACAAAATCTTGAAGCTTCTTTTGAAATTCAGGATTGATAAAAACTCTTTTTGAGCTTAGCGCTTTCTCGTTTTCAAAAACGGCACTACCTAATTTTCTTCTTTCTTTATTTGAACATTGGAGGTATGGCTTTTCATTTGGATATTCATTCCAATCCATCCAAATATATTCATCATCAGGATTCCTAAAATCTATTATTTTATCTGATATTGGGTACCACGTATGAGTCTTAGCATGACTTTGCACATCTAATACTCCTTCTGAATCAATTTTTTTAAGTTCATCCCAATTACAAAAACCTATAGTATTTAACTCATTAATTTCTTCATTAGAATTAACGTCATCAAATGTTTTCCTTAGTCCATTAGTTTTTTCTACAAAATCTGGATTTACAAAAATGGTACCCTTCATGCCATACTTTTTTAATAATGGATAAGCAAAAACATAATTATCTAAATAACCATCATCAAAAGTCAAAAAAACAGATTTTTTAGCAATTGGTTTGTCATTTATTATATAATCGTACACTTCTTGAAATACCAATGTTGTATAACCCGACATTTTCAACCATTTTAATTGATCTTCAAAAACTTTGTACGGGCAAGTTAAATAGTGCCAGTGCCATTTTTTATTTAGTATACCAATTGAATGGTACATTGCACATGGTATTTTTATTGATTTTTTTTTCATATCTTATCTATTATATTTTTAAAATCATTAACTAAAGTATTGTAAGAAAAATGATTTTCATAATATAAATTTGCACTATTTTTTAGTTGTTTTTGTAATTCTAAATCACTTAAAAGCAATTCTATTTTTTGTGCATAATCATTCACATCTCTAGTTTTAAACAATAGAGAGTTTTTATTATTTATGGATAAATTATGTAAGCCAGGTGCATCTGAAGTTATACATGGTAAATTATTTGCAAAAGCTTCTAAAAGTGAAATTGGCAGCCCTTCAAATTCAGAACAAATTGTATACATATCGGCTAAATTATATAGTTCGGGAACTTCTTCTCTTTTAATATTTCCTAAAAATTTAATATTATCTTGTAAATTTAAACTTATAACTCTTTGTTCTAATTCGCTTTTTGATTCTCCATCGCCTGCAATCAAAACAATAAGATTATTTTTTTGAATTTTTTCTTTTGTAAAAATATTTAAGGCTTCAATTAATGAATCAACAGCTTTTAAAGGTTTTATAGATCCTACATAAAGAAGGACAATACTGTCTGGATTTACAGACCATTTTTTTCTAAATTCATTTTTTGAATTTAAGATAGTAAATGGAATTAATGGCGGAGTGAAAATTACATTTCTACCAGCACGCTTCTCATATTCATTAATAATTCTATCAGAAACTCCGGTTATAAACTCTGCATGCTTAAAAAATAGTTTATAGGGCCATTTAGGCTTCCATTCTGCAAGGCTGCCTCCATGAATTGTCATTATATATTTTATTCCCAATATTTTCTTTATGATAACATAAATCAACCAGTGCGTCCAATATTCTTTGGAAAAACTTACATGTACAAATCTAATTTTTTTTATGTGTTTAAATAAAAATAGAAATGTAAGTAATGGCTGCGTTATTTTTGGAAACTTTAGTTTTTTAAGTTTATGAACAATTACATTTCCATTATTATTACAATTATCACAAAATGTTAGTTGGTGAGTTTTATAACTTTTACTTAATTCGTTTATTAAATAGTAATTAAATACTTCTAAACCTCCAACATCGCAAGGATAAGCTTTGTAATTAATAAATAATATCCACTTATTATTAGACATATGGAGAAATTTTAGATACTACCCATCTATGTTTTCCGGTTTTGGTCAATACAATCTTATCAACTATTTTAATAGTTATCTCCATTTCTTTACCTAACTTTTCTTTAACAATCTTTATTAAAGAATTTTTAAAATCATTTTCAATTTCATCATTATTTTCAACAATAATTTCTACATGATTTTCCCTTTCTTGAATTATTTGAAATTTAGTCCACCCATTAAGTTTATCCCTTAATAGCGTCCAAAAAGTCCCGCCAACAATATTACCATTAGAACCAACAATTAAATCAAAAACTCTTCCTTCTACTGTTTTTAATAAGGGTAAGTTTCTACCACAACTACAATCTTCATCTGAAATTATTCCTAAATCCCCTATTTTGTATCTAATCATTGGAAATGCATATTCATCTAAATCTGTAATAACAATCTCTCCTAATTCTCCATTTTTACATTTCTCACCATTAGAATTAATAATTTCGATAATAAATCGATCTGCATTCAAATGCAACCCGTCATGAACTTCACATTCTGATGCAATATTGCCAAACTCTCTACATCCATATCTATTAAATATTTTACAATTAAACACCTTTTCTATTTTTTCTCGTTGAAACGGAAATAATGTCTCAGCAGAAGTTATAATTCCTTTTGGAATCCATAGTTTAATATTATGTTTTTCAATATAATTCGCAAAATGATATAAAGGCGATGGGTAAGCAGTAATTACATCTGGTTTAAACTTATTATATATTTCTACATAGTTCAAAATATCAGTACTACTCATATGATAAGTAGATAACCTTTTTTCTTTATGAATGTATTTATCTTTAATTTTTTTATAAATACTCCTCTTTTTTATAATATCTCTTTCAGCGCCCCATAAATATAATACTTTTGAACCAATTTTATATCCAGGTCTACTATCACATCTATATCCTACTGCCTCTCTATAATAATTCTTCGCATCTTTATAATAAAATAAACTCTCACCTGTAGAACCTGAAGTGGAGTTAGGAATAAATCTCTTTTTTTCAATATTTAGGGCTTTTAATTTATCTTTATTATTTCGTATATTCTCCTTTGTTAAAAAGTCAATTTTCGATATATCATCAATACACAAAATGTCATCTAATTTATTTTCATAATAAGGTACATTAGATCTAGAATGTGCAATTAATTTTATAAACTTTTCTTCTTGTAAAAGTTTTAGTTTCTCTTTACTTTCAAATTCTAAGGTTTTGGCAACTTTAATATTATATGCCAACTCTTTTTTAAATAAAGATATTACTATCTGTGCTAGGTTCATTTTTTAAAATATCTTAAAATCTTTTCTATATATTCATTAAAAATAAATATTTCATATTTCACTTGAAGAGGGATAACTATTAAAATAAATACTATTCCTGATATAGCTCCTCTAACAAAAATATTGGAAATATAATCTTTAAAAAAGTAAATTGGTATTGCCGCAATAAAACATATCAAAAAATTTATACCTATTTTTTTCCAATTTACCCAATTTTTAATCGTCAAACCCATAACTTTTCGTTCAATATTTATACTTATAAACATTGGCGTGATTACACCTATTAAACCCGTAAATACGGCTCCATACAAACCATATATAGGCACTAAGGTCAACCCTAAAACAAGAGTTAGTATAACCCCAATTACACTACCTACAAGTATCAAGTGTGTTTTTTTTGCACCTCTAAGAATAATGTTATGACTAAACATTGATATAAAAAATATAACAATATAAATTCTATAATAATTTGCAGCTTCAATATAATCTGCAGGATATAAAACAGCTATTAATTCATATGCCAACAGCCAAAAAATAAAAACGGAAGGAATAGTAAGACTTGATGTTTTTTCAACCGTTTTTTGCCATAAAGATGTAGCTTCTTTCATTCTATTATTTGAAAGGTGAATTGATATTTCAGGAACTACAACATTATGAATAGATTTAAAAAAATGAGACAAAATAGGAATACTCATAAAAGAAATAGAATATACCGCAAACTCATTAGGCTCTACATATTTATTAATAATAAACTTATCAAAAGTGCCAGAAAATACATCAAGTATAATAGCAATACCAAAAGGTATTGAGTATGATAATTGATTCTTTATTAATTTAAAATCTAATCTGTATATTTTTTTAAAATAAGGTGCAATATGTTGTGATAAATAAATAAATTTTAAAGCTCCAAAAATTGTAAGTGCAATTATTGGCCCTTTATAACCAGGAATGATTAAAACAATTGTTAAGAAAATAAGAAAACGAAAAATTTTCTCTAAGGGATAATAGATTTTATTTAATAATAAGTTCTTTTCTAATGTGAAAATATTTTGAATAATTGAAGCCAATAATTCAAAAGAAACGTATAATATTAAATAGGTTTTGATTCCTGAAGACTTATCAAACTCAAAATAATCAAATATAGCATCGTCAAATACTGTAAAAATAAAAATAACAACTAATATGTTTATTAAAAATAAAAATTGTGTTTGTTGAATTATCTTTTGTTTGCCTTTAGAATCAGATGTTGGAAAAAAATAATACAAACTAGTACCATATCCCATCCCTAACATAGAAAATGTCGTTAATGCAATAAGGGTAAATTGTCTAAAAATTCCATAATCATTTGTAGGAATTAAACGTGTAAGTACTACAGGAGTTAATAACTGAAATAAAGTAGCTAATATATTACCAATAAATAAAGCTTTTGCTTGATTTTTTAAAGAAGGGTCTTTTTTCATTTTATTTTTTATCTATCAGTTTAGTAATTTTACTTGATACCAAACGATTGATAACCATTATATTCCGATATACTTAATTATTTATTATTCTCTAATAATTAGTGTTGATCACTGGATTTTTCTTTGGACTTATCTTTTATAGAAGTTTATAACATGTTGGATAAAAAGGAAAACTACCAGAATAAAATTGAACAATATAGTTATCGAGATAAACGTATCCTTCTATAAATATCTAAAGTATAAGGTGAAATTTCTGTAATATTATTCCGAATAATTAAGTCAAATAGCATATTAAGTCACCAATTAAAACTAAGAACAGGTTTTTTGAGAATAATTATCAATTTGTTGTATACATAAATCATACACGTTTTGAATAGTGTAATTCTTGTACCAATCAACTGTAAATTCAATGGTTTCATTAAAATTTAAAACCGGTTTCCATTGTAACTTTTGTTTTACCTTATTAATATCTAAGGTCAATAGTTTTGCTTCATGTAAAGCATTAGGGTTAGATAAATCTTTCCATTGCCCTTTTTGATAAATCTTTATAATTCTATTAACCAGTGTGTCCACGTCTATTATATTATCATTTTCTGGTCCAAAATTATATGCTTCTGCAAATTTTGTTGGCTCTTCCATCATATGTTTACCTAAAATTAGATATCCAAACAATGGTTCTAATACATGTTGCCAAGGTCTGATTGACTTAGGATTACGGACTTCTATAACTTCACCATTTTCAATAGCTCTAATACAATCTGGCACAATTCTATTTTCTGCCCAATCTCCACCTCCAATAACATTTCCTGCTCTTGTAGAAGCAATTGATTTTTTATGTTTTTGATAATCCTTCGGATTAAAAAATGAATTTCGATACGATGCAATAACAATTTCTGAAGCTCCTTTACTAGCACTATAAGGGTCATAACCACCTAATGCATCTTCTTCTTTATAGGGGGTAAGTTGTTCTTTATTATCATAAACTTTATCTGTAGTAATAAATATAGCAGTATGAACTGTATCACTTTTTCGGATACATTCTAGTACATTTACTGTGCCCATTACATTAGTTTCAAAGGTATAAATAGGGTCTAGATAGCCATCAATAACTAAGGGCTGAGCAGCCAAATGAAATACAATTTCCGGTTTTTCCTCTTCAAAAACTCTAAATAATTTCTCTTTATCACGTATGTCTGCTCTAATATCTTTTATTTTATTGCTAATTCCAGACAATACATAATTATCGTTTTCATGAATTGGATCTAATGCTAAGCCAATGACTTCAGCTCCCAATTTGTGTAGCCAAATACTTAACCAAGAGCCTTTAAAACCTGTATGACCAGTAATTAAGACTCTTTTACCTTTGTAAGCTTTTTTTAAATTTACCAAACTTTCCATTTAGCATTATTTGCATTCCAAAGATCTTCTAAATCATTTTTATCTTTTAATGAGTCCATCGCTCTCCAGAATTTATCGTGTTTATAAGCAAATAATTTACCATCTGAAGACATATTTTCTAACGGTTCACGTTCAAAAACACTATTATTACCTTCTGGTATATAATCAAAAACTTCTGAAGAACAAACAAAAAAGCCTCCATTTACCCATCCTTGTTCTCCTTTTGGTTTTTCCATAAAAGAATTTATTTGATTATGCTCTCCATCAAATTTTAAACTACCATATCTACTTGGTGGTTGTATTGCCGTCATAGTAATAATTCCTTTATGTTGCACATGATATTTGGCCAATTCTTTTATATCTACGTTAGCTACACCATCACCATACGTAACCATAAAATCATTATCACCGATAATACTTTGAGCTTGTTTAATTCGCCCGCCAGTCATGGTATGTAATCCTGTATCTAATAAGGTTATTTTCCAATCTTCAGATTCATTTTTCAATATTTCCATTGAATTTTCTTTCAGATCAATAGTAACACTTGAATTATGTAAAAAGTAATTTGCAAAATATTCTTTTATCATGTATCCCTTATAACCCAACAGTATTACAAATTCTTTATATCCATAATGTGAATATGTTTTTAAGATATGCCACAATATAGGCTTCCCTCCTATTTCAACCATAGGTTTAGGTTTAATTCCTGTTTCTTCTGAAAGCCTAGTTCCAAAGCCTCCTGCTAAAATCAATACTTTCATCTTTTTTATTTAATTCTAAAAAAATTTACTTTAACATAAAGACCAATAATATTAAAAGCTGACCTTAAAGTTAATATTGGTGTTTTTAGTAAACTAATAAGTGTCTTCTTCCTTATCATTTCGTTATACTCTTTACTACCAAATCCCCGCTTATTGAGATCCAAATTAATTTCTAATCTTTCAAAAAATTCTCTTACCCAGTCTGCCCATTTCCCTTTATAAACTGCACCACTACTGCCGCTATTAAAAAATTGACCATGTTCTTTAATGTATTCTTGTGATATACTGTAAAAACCATCTTTAAAGATATAAGATCGTTGGTTTGCCATTTTTTCAGCCATATATGGTGATTCAAAATTAACAATATATTTCTGGAGTATTTCTTTTTTCCATAATCCTGGTAAATATAAAAACCGATGATTTGTCTTTTCTGTTATATTGTCAAGTTTAGCATAAGCAGAAGGTTCTGTTTTATACTTATTACTGCTACATAACAATCTTATATGATCAATATTTTTTTCTGACTTCATGAGATAGACCAATTCTTTTAACAATATATTATCTAATTTTGATCTTAAAAAAAAGTCTTCAATTATTAAAAGAACAATATCGTTTTTTGCTATTTCTAATGATTTCTTCACTCTTTTGCTAAAAGAATCATCACCATTATGTAGAGATTTTATATTTAAACCTGGATAAGAATATGACTTTGAATTTGTACTTAGTAATAATTCATAATTCCCTATATCACTAATATAAGTTTTTAAAGATTTAAACATAGGTTCCCAGCAGTCTGAATAACCATCTGAAGATAGTACTATAATAGAAAGCATACTAATTAATTTCTTTTATTACTTGTTTTGCAGCATCTTCTCCACTCATAAAAGATTCATCAGTCCATTGATAACCCCATAAACCATATCTACCGCAGTATTTTACACCAATTTCATCTAAATATTGATGCACTAGTGCTAGATTTTCGGCTCTCTCATGATCAAAAATTACATTAGCATAAGGTATAAGCCTAGCCTCTCTATATAAAATATCATCGTCCTCTTTTAATAGCCCACATATAGTTAAATCTTTAATAGTACGATCAATAAATTCATCTGGTTGCTTCTTTAATGGTTTGTATTTTTTAGAAAAATATATTTCTGCTTGTATACTACCACAACCATCAGGAGTGTTAGATTCTGCTTGCATATGCGGAAAACTTAATCTTGTAAAAATAACATTATCATCGTAAAAATATGACCAATGTGCTTTAGAAATATCTGTTCTACCTACTCCAATATTTACAATTACACATGTTGAGCAGGCAAGCTTTAATACTGCATCTTGAATATTTTCAGGAACATTTTTAATCAGTAAAATCAATTCTGGCAATGGTAAAGAAGATATTATATGATTATAATCTATAATCTTTCCGTCTTTGAATGTTATTTGTTTAGTTTCTGCATCTAGCTGAGTCATTTCATGATTAAAAGTAATATCGGTTTCATCTCTAAAACCTTTTAAAAATGACTTATAGCCTCCTTCACTTGGATATCTAAAATGACTTATATAGTGTACGTCTTGAGTAGTATCACTCAATGCCCCATGTAAAACTTCTTTTATATTTGGTTGATAAACTCTAGGGCCAACCCAATCTACTGACATATTATCAGCAGTAGTTGTATGGAATTTCTTACCATATTGCATTGGGAAATTTTCAGCAAAAGTCTTTCCAAAACCTGCATATAACCAATCCTTAAAACTCACTATATCTTTATGCTCTATATTTTTAGCCTCAATAAATTCCTTAATAATTGTAACTATTAACTCTACAGGTAGCCCATATAGATTAATTTGTGCCGGATGCTTAACCCAATGACCTTTCCATAAGTTATTTACGGCAACATTCATGGTTTCATATTTGTTTTTAACACTTTCTGCCCACAGTTTTTGAATGCGCTCTACTTTAGTGAATGAAATATGTGGTCCGGTATCAAAAACATAACCATCTTTTTCAAAAGAAGTGGCATTTCCTCCATAATAACCATTTCTTTCATAAAGTTTTCCTACAAAACCTTCCTGCCTTAGATGATATGCTGCTCCCAACCCCGCCATACCTGCTCCTAAAATGATAATTTTATTATTCATTACTAATCTTTGTATATTCTTTAATTGTATTTAATAAGCCTTTATCAAAGTCTATTCTTGGTGTATATTTAACTTCATTAATTAAACGACTATTATCGCCAATTACGCATAAACCATCAAAATTAGTTACTTGTGTATTGAATTTTACTAACTGAGGTTTTTTTAAATAATTGGCAATCTTTTCAACTATATTTTTAATTTTCATTGGAGTGCCGGTCGAAATATTAATAGATCCATTAACATCAGAATATAATAATTTAACCAGAGCTCCAGCTATATCATCAATATGGATATAATCTTTTATTTGATTTGTTCCTCGAATAACCACTTCTTTATTTGAATTAAGGTTATTGATTACATATGGTATTAGGCTAGTTGAATTACCTCCATAACCATAGGCAAAAAAGATTCTACCCCAAGCATAACTATAATTATTAATTTTACAATATTTATCTATTATTTTGCTTAAGGTATATTTAGCATAGCCATATGTATGTTGCGAGTGTTCGTTAATTTGATCTTCATAACAAATACCATTTTTCCAATCATATTCAAAACAACTACCGGCTACAACCATTCTTTTACCTCCATTTTCATAAAAAGCATGCGTTATATTTATACCTATCTGCAACCATTTGAAGTGGTGATTCCCATCATAATCTCTATCGGCTATATTCCAAGCTAAGTGCAAAAGGTATTGAGGTTTTAATTCAACAAAAATCTCTTTGAGAGCTGCTTGATTAAACAAATCAACTTGATGCCAAAATATATTATCAGGATTTTGAACTTTTTTAGTGCTTATAGCATGTATTTCAAAATCTTTAGAATTTAAAAATTCTAGACAATGTTTACCTATAAATCCACTTGCCCCTGTAATTAATATTTTTTTCAAAAATAGATTATTTAAATTCCTTTAAATGATTCTGTTAAAAAACTAGAATTTATATCCTTATCTGATAAGCTTTCTATTTTATTAGGTAATTGAATACCAAGCACAGGGTCTTTCACATTAAGACATTTTTCAGATTTGGGATGATAAAAAGTTGTTACCATATAACTTAAAACTGTATTATCTACTAATGTAAAATAACCATGCGCAAAACCTTCTGGTACATAAATCATTTTTCTATTCTTTACAGATAATTCAATTCGAAAACTTTTTAAAAATGTTTTCGAGTTTTTTCTAACGTCAACAACCACATCTATCAAACTACCCGAAATACATCTCACTAATTTAACCTCGCTGTGTGGAGGGATTTGATAATGTAATCCTCTAAATGTACCCTTTTTAGCTGAAAAGGAATTATTAGTTTGAACAAATTCTTTTTTATGACCTATCTTTGTAAACTCATTTTTACAAAATGTTCTAAAAAATTGCCCCCTTTCATCAACAAATGGTTCTATGTCAATTACATATAATCCTTTAAGATAAGTTTCAGAAAATTTCAAATAGTTTTACTTTATTTAATTTCCGTTTTTAAATGGATGGTTTTTTAATGGGTATTTTGCAAAAGGATGATAATCTCCCTGAAGTGGTGCAATTTCTGCATTTCTAATGGTTTGAACTATTTCTATAGATTGTCTGGCATCAGATAAACCAAAACCGTTACCTTTTAAAATATCTTCATAGCTTCTGGTGTGTAATTCTGTAAAGCCACCGCTAAATTCTACCTCATCACCATCTACTTTAATAGAACGGTATGTTCTTTGACCTTTATCTCTAATCTCTTGTGGGATAACATCATAATCTATTGATAAAAACCAACGCACTCTTGCTTTTTTAAATTCAAGATATCCTGCGGCCCTATCATGTGTATGTAAATGTACTTTATTTTCTTTTATATCTCCAAATATCCATGATAACATATCATAGAAATGAACACCAATGTTTGAGGCTATACCTCCAGATTTAGAAACATCTCCTTTCCAAGAGGTGTAATACCAATGCCCTCTAGAAGTCAGATAGGTTAAATCAACATCGTATATTTTATCTTTCGATCCGTTTTCTACTTTTTCTTTAAGATTAATAATACTTTGATGCAACCTTAATTGTAAAATAGTATAAACTTTCTTAGCTGTAGCTTTTTCGATATCGAGCAATGCATCAATATTCCAAGGATTTAATACCAAAGGTTTTTCACATATTGCATGGGCATCTCTTCTTAGTGCTGATCTTATATGAGCATCATGTAGATAATTAGGGGTACAAATACTTACATAATCTAAATGTATGTTTTTTTCTCTTTTTAATTTCTCTAAATGTCTATCAAATCGTTCAAATTCAACAAAAAAGTCGGCATTTGGAAAATAACTGTCCATAATACCAACTGAATCAAATTTATCTAATGCAGCAATTAAATTATTATTTGTGTCTTTGATTGCTTTTAAATGCCTCGGCGCAATATATCCTGCAGCACCAATCAATGCAAAATTTTTCATATCTAAATGATTTATTGTGTTTTAATTACAAAATTCATTCTATTCATTTGATGGCTTCGCCGCTCTCAATCCCACAAAAGGGAAGTGATTAATCTAAATAATAGTAATACCATTTGTAATTAAACAATTACTATTTAGCAATTCCTAAATAAAAATTAATAATAACTAGTAAACGGACTTAACACCCCAATCGTATATCAATAATATTAAAGATTTTAATACTAAGATACAAGTGAAAATTATAAATACCAGAAAATTATAAATAAGTCTTATCTTCAGAGGAATAGTATTAATTTTTTCTTTTTCAATAACAAGCAAATATAATTGTTTTTTTTAAATATTTTTAAAAAAGTATTCGCAAATATGATCATTTTGGAAAGCATCTATTATTTGTTATATTCGCTTAACATTACATTAAAACAAAACCAATTGCTTAAGCTTAGTATTATAATACCCATGTATAACGTTGAACAATATATTATTCAATGTTTATCCAGTTTGTATAATCAATCAATTTCTATATCGGATTATGAAATAATTGTAATAGATGATGGGTCAACTGACAGTAGCTATAACATAGCAAAAGAGTTTTCAAAAGACCATACTAATCTAGAAATTTATAGATTCAAAAATGCAGGGTTAAGTGAAGCAAGAAATCGTGGTTTGAAACACGCCAAGGGTGAGTATATTTTTTTTATAGATTCTGATGACTATATTGCTAATAATATATTACATAAACTCATAGAATGCGTTATTAATTATTCATTGGACATCTTAGAGTTTAAATGGATTCGGACAAAAAGTAGAGACTTATACGATTCTAAACTTGTTGATAATTCTTTTGACATTAAAGTACTTGACGGAAAACAATATATTGAAAATACATGGATTCACGATAGTGTTTGTACCAGTTTTTATAGGCATGAGTTTTTAAAAAAGTATAACGCTAGTTTTATTAAAGGAAGACTTATGGAAGATATGATTTTTAATGCTAAGTTGATACCTAAAGCTAAAAAAGTTGCCTATTATCCTTTTGATGTATATCGTTATATCATAAATCCAAATTCTATTTGGACTACCACAAAACCTGCTGCCTACAGAAAGGCTATATACGATTTTATTTTTATGATTAACGAATTCTCTAACCTAATTGACAAGTTTGAGGATGAAGGTATTAACACTTCAATTTTAAAATCTAAAAGACAGTTGATGCTTTTTAATACTTTTAAAAGAATTTTAAAATCTGACTTAAATAATACTGAAATAAATGAAATTATTAAAGACCTTAAAAAAAGGCAATTATATCCATTAAACAAATATAAGGGTAATGAAAAATATAGAAAATTATTAATATCTGTTTTTAACCATAAACCAGCTTTGAAAATTTCTAAATTCGCATTTAAAATATTAAGAAAACCTATTGAAAGACAAATAATTAAAAAACATCAAGATAAAAAAGAAGAAGAAATTCGTTCTACTAAATCTTAATTAATATAGATTTCGGATAATAAAGTTAAAATTGTATAAGGCAAGTCATAATAAATTGAAATGCAACTAAAATAATTCAAAATTAAATAACTAGAATTTTCTTTGTCCTAATATCATCTTTATTTGTTATACGAACAAAATATACCCCTCTACCTAATCTTGATAAATCGATTTGTTTTTTCAAAATTTTGTCTGGTGAATTGTTAGTAATATTTTCAGAATAAACTAAACTTCCATTTAAACTAAATAAAGAAATATTTAACTCATCATTAAAGCCATTTAATTCAATATTTAATTGTCCTTCGGTAGGATTAGGATAAATCATAATTTCTTTTTCAAATATTCTATTACTAATTCCAGAACATTCTTGATCAACAAAAACAGTTACTTCATCTGAATCAATACTAATACTATTTGATACCGTTACCGTATATATGGTGGTTTCAGTAGGGTTTACAGTAATACTAGCAGTTATTTCTCCTGTATTCCATAAATAATTCTCTCCGCCACTAGCCGTTAAAATAATACTTGGTGAATTCATACACCTTTCTATATCATCTCCTGCATTAGCAACAACTTGCTGAGAAGAATCATTAACTGTTACAACAACACTATCTTCACTAGAACAAGCACCATTTAAAGTAGCTTTAACTGTATAAGTGGTAGTAGTTGAAGGGCTTACATTTATAGAAGAAGTTGTTTCGCCTGTACTCCATAAAAAATTTCCTTCTCCTGTTGCAGTAAGTATTGTACTTGACCCAATGTCAATGGTTACATTTGGACCAGCATCAATATTTGGTATACTATTAACTATTACTACTATCTCATCAGACACCCCAGTTGTATTACAAGAACCACTTGCTGTGACCGAGTAAGTTGTAGTTGAAGATGGGTTAACGGTTATACTTGAAGTAGTTTCGCCTGTACTCCAAACGAAATTACCACTACCTTCCGCAGTTAATGTAATGTTGTTACCTTCACAAATAGAAACGTCTGCACCTAAACTTACCGATGGTGAATCAACAACAGTTACAACAACTTGGTCTGATAATGAACAATTACCTGATGATGACATTACAATATATGTTGTTGTTGTTGTAGGATTGACTGTTATACTCGCTGTGGTTTCTCCGGTCGCAATCCATAAAAAATCATTATTACCTGATGCTGTTAGTGTTGCATTTTCCCCTTGACATATAGTGATATCAGATCCAGCATCAAGAATAATTTCCGGAGTAACATTAATTATAATTTCATCTGTTATGCCTGTTGTATCACAAGAACTATTCGCAGTAACAGAGTAAGCTGTAGTTGTTGATGGATTTACTGTAATACTTGATGTAGTTTCGCCTGTACTCCATAAAAAATCACCAATCCCTTCTGCTGTCAATATAATGCTATCCCCTGAGCATATAGTAACATCTGCACCTAAACTTACTGAAGGGGGATTATCAACGGTAACTACTACTTCGTCAGTAAGTGAACAATTACCCGAAGATGATGTTACACTATAAGTTGTGGTGGTAGCAGGAGTGACTGTAATACTCGCAGTGGTTTCTCCTGTATTCCATAAAAAATCATTATTACCTGATGCTGTTAGTATAATATTTTCTCCTTGACATATGGTAATATCTGGACCAGCGTCTAGAGTAATATCTGGTGTAACATTTATTATAATTTCATCTGTTATACCTGTTGTATCGCAAGAACTACTTGCAGTAACAGAGTAAGTTGTAGTTGTAGATGGGCTTACTGTAATACTTGATGTAGTGTCGCCTGTACTCCATAAAAAATCTCCATTTCCCTCTGCAGTTAATGTAATACTATCACCTGAACAAATAGTAACATCTTCTCCTAAATTTACTGTAGGAGGATTATCAACAGATACAATAACATCATCAGAAATTGAACAATCATCTGAAGTTGAAGTTACAGTATATGTTGTTTCTATTGATGGACTAATACTAATACTGGCGGTAGTCTCTCCTGTATTCCATAAATAATTATCAGCACCCGATGCTGTCAAAGTAATACTTTCTCCTACACAAATCTCAATATCATTTCCTGCATCTAAATTCGGTACTGAATTAACAGTAACTATTACTTCATCGATTGCAGTAGTTGTACATCCATCGTTACTAGTAGTAACAGAATATGTTGTATTTTCATTTGGGCTTACTGTTATGCTTTCTGTGGTTTCCCCAGTACTCCATAAATAAGTATCTCCTCCAGAAGCTATTAAAATCGTTTCGGTGCCATCACATATTGAAACATCAGAACCTGCATCAGCAACAGGTGATTCGTTTACAGTAACAATAACACTATCTGTTGTTGTTGAATTTCCATCAGTAACAGTTACACTATATGTTGTCGTAGTAGATGGACTCACAGTAATACTTTGGGTAGTTTCTCCTGTATCCCAAGAAAAATCTCCTACTCCTGAAGCTGTCAATGTTGTACTCGAACCATTACAAATTGTTACATCAGAACCTGCGCTTACAACATCACTTTGATCTTCAAAAGCTCCAATATCAGATTCACTACCTCTTGGTCTGGGTTTCCCATCAAAATCTAACACAACATTATCTAATGATATACCTGAATCAATACATTCACTATCTTCTTGCAGTTTGAAATTACCTGAAGATGAGTTAATAAATTTTGGATCTACACCCAACACATTTGAACCCTTGGCTGGAAAAGAATTAAAAAAATTATTATAATCCCAAATGAATCCTGAAACAGGAGTATAACCCGAAAAATTGTGATTTAGGTTTGCTGTATTTTTAAAAATATTATTCTTGAATTCATTCCCATTTAGACTTATTCCTCCATAAATACTATAAATTTTAAATAATGTAGTTACATTGTTCCAAGTAATATTATAAAATTTATTATCATTAAATGGAGCAGTAGTATTTTCGCTATTTCTAATTCTCATTCCTGATTCAGAAATATTACTTACAATAATGTTTTTAAAAATATTATTGTGTCCTATACCAACAGATGCCCTATCTTCTGTGTTTTCATTCAAATAAAAACCGTTTGCAACATCATGAATATACATTCTATCAAAAGTGTTAAAAGAAGCATCTGCTATGATAGAAATCCCTGCAGTATATTCTCCTCCTTGTTTTCTATAAGGAACATTTGCATGAGCTTCACTATCTCTAAATATATTGAACTTACAAGTAGAATGTCTTGCTCCATAAGAATTTTGTATATTTATGCTTTCACAAAATTCTACTAAATTATATTCACAAGTTCCTTTAAAGGTGAATCCATGACCATTATGCCCTTGGTTAATATGCTTATCTGCTAATGAGTTTCTAACTATATTAAAATTACCTTCAATATTATAATAATAGTCTGTCGTTAAAGCAACATCTCCAAAACCTAAAGATTCGTCACAATAAGACTTTACATTTTCAAACAAGTTATTATTGCCATCTATGACAATATTTTGATGAGATGCATTTATTACAATGCAATCAATTAATCTATTATAATCACTATTATCAGCAAATGTAGAAAAATTAAACCCTTCTCCATTTCCTGCTCCTGTAGAGTTTCCAAAATCTTTTAATATTACTCTTTCAAAAATGTTACCTTGATTATTCTTATTGTAATAAATACCCATTTGATAGTTGGTAATCTGAATATTTTTTAAAATAACAAAACTGTTATTTTTGGAAAACGAAATGGCTATTCCTGTATTTCTATCACCTCCACTTAACAAAGGCATCTCATTAGCGTCAAAATTTCCATCACCGTAAGTATAATATAAAGAAGTTATGTCACCAATATTAGATTTATAACCTTCAATAAATATAGGTGCACTTTCTGTACCACTTCTTGCCGTTGCAACATTTTCATTATAAACGCCTGTTTTTATCCAAATTTTATCTCCAGCTCCTGCTACATTAATACCCTCTTGGATTGTCTTGAACGCCTCTGATTCTGTGAGTCCGTTTCCTGAACTTGATACCGAAGCATCAACATAGTATTCTGTACCTGAAGAGTCTGGTACCGGTATATTATTTTTTATATATTGTAAATCAAATCTATTTAAACCAACACCTCCACCGTTTTCTAAATCACTTCCACCATTATAATTAAATGTATTATTATGATACCATTTAAACCCTGAAGAAACCGTAAAGTAATGCCCATTTAATTGTCCAGAGTTAATGGTTATAGCTGTAATAACTATACCTCCATGGTCTTTTAAATCAAACCCCGTGATTGTTGAAGCAGTAATAGATTCACTACTGTCGAAATAAATCCTGTTTGGTGTAGATGATTCTATTCTAAAATTTGCTATTGTAAGTGGTGTAACGTTACTCGATTCGGCAACAGATACTTTTACATTTAATAAGATAAATGTAATAAATAATAATTTTTTAATCATAAAACATGCTCATTAACTATTGTAAATAATCAACAGTAAATATCTCTCATCATAGCAGTGATTTTTAGATTACATATATCTATTCTTTCCTAACATTGAATATTATTCAACGAAAAGGGTTAATCCAATAAATTAATAGGGGGTTCTTTTCCTAAGCAGTTTAACACTAACGGTAACTTTTAAATAAAATTGCATAAAAAATAATTTAGCTCTAAATAACCGTTATACCTATTAAACCTGCGAAATTATTTTTCAAATCTAAAGGAAATCTAAAGAATTTGTCATCCGTAACTTTTTGTTAATAAACTACATGAATTTGTTAATAAACTGCATGTTGTTATTAATAAATTAAATATAATTTGCCATTATAAAATACTTAATTGGTTAAATTTATTTATTTTAATTTTGCCTCATGAAAAAATTATTATTCTTTATAATTACAATCTTGTTATTTATTTCTTGTAAAAAAAGTCTAGAAAGAACCAAATCTGATGATTTTATTATAGTTGGAAACATTAAAAATGTTACTAATAACAATAAAGTATACCTAAAAACACAAATGAATGGACTTATAACTATTTTAGACTCGACTCTTATAATAAAAGGTAAGTTTGAATTTAAAGGAAAAGTTGATGAACCTATTATATATGGAATTTATATTGATAGTGTTAGAGGTACTATAGGCATATTTATGGAAAATAAAAAGATTACTATTGAAGCTTATAAAGACAGCTTGGCTTCATCTAAAGTTTCTGGTTCTAAAACAAATGATGACTATTTAAGCTTTGTAAAACAATCAAATCAAATCATTTCTAAAATGAATGTATTATTTCCTGCCTTTCAAAAAGCCAGAGCAGAAAATGATGTTGAAAAGTTAAACGAGATCAATAAAAAAATGCAGGTAATTAGTGACAACAATACTGCATTTACTTTAAATTATGCTAAACAACATGCTGATTCTTATATTGGCGCATTGGCTTTGCATTCTGTCATAAGAATACCAACAATTGAAAAAGATACAATCGCAAAAATCTATAATAATTTTTCAGATTATGTAAAAAAGGGGGATTTTGCTATAAAAACCAAAATATTTCTTGAAACAGTTACAACACAAGATTCTATTCAAAACTAAATACAGATTCTATGTTGAGGTTTCAATTCAACTGGTATTTGATGCTGCTTGAACAATCTTGCTTTCAATTTACCTTTAAGAATAATATCATCATTAATAACTTCAAGCCAACTCCCTTCTCTTAATCCTAATACAGGAATATCATTGTAAGTATGAAATTCTTTAATTCTGGTTTCACGGGTTTCTCCTTTGTGAGTAGAAGTTGGATCAGTCCCGAATTCTCGGGATAAATAATGCGCATTTATATTAAAAGGAATGATTCCTAATGTTTTATAGTTTGGTGGGTAAACAATTGGCATATCATTGGTATTCTGCATGGTTAGTCCACAAATATTACTTCCTGCACTTGTACCAAAGTATGGTGTACCATTGTAAATCTTCTCTTTTAAGGGCGAAATTAAATTCTGCTTATACAGCTCATCAACTAATACGAAAGTATTACCTCCTCCAACAAAAACAGCTTGAGCGTTTTTAACTGCTTCTTGAGCATCTGTAAATTGATGTATTCCTTTTACATTGATTCCTATTCTTTTTAATGCTTTAGAAGCTACTTCGGTATATTCGTTATAATCTATTCCGCTTGGTCTGGCATATGGTATAAAAAGCAACTCATCAATAGATTTAAAAAAAGTTTTTAACTCTGGTAAAATGTATTCTAAATATCCACTCCCATGGATGGTGGAAGTACTGGCAATTATCAGTTTTTTCATATCACATACAATTATGTTCAAAAATAAATAATCTTAGGCTTTAACAAAAGTTTACCAAGGCTTTAATATTTATTTATGACTTCGGGCGCTTAATTTGTAGTTATGATCAACCAACTAACCTTCTTAATTTTCTTTTTTACTGTACTACAATTTCATGCGCAAGATAATGATATCGAAATTACAGGAAAGATAATTAATGATTCTCTATCAATTGAAAATATTCATATTATCAATAAAAACTCTGGAAAGGCAACTATTAGTAACCAGTATGGTGAGTTTAAAATTCCTGTAAAAGTGAATGATACACTTGTTTTTTCTGGAATTCAATTCTATATTAAAGAAATACGCATCACAAAAAAAATTATACGCAATAAAACAATTACTGTCAAATTATTTCAAAAAATAAATGAATTAGATGAAGTTGAAGTAAAAACTCATAATTTATCTGGCAGCTTAGTAACTGATGCTAACAATGTAAAAGGTTCTGTTTCAAAAATGAATCCAATGGCATTAGATTTTTCAATGATCGATTTTAAAAAAACTGTTATTCTAGATATTGATGAAATAGACATGAAAAGAGCACCAGACATAACACATTTGGTTAGCCCCATACAACCTGGTATTTCAGCTAGCATAGGTTTAAAAAAATATCGTACTAAAGAAGAAAAGAAATTAAAAAAGATAAAAAAAGATGATGAAATTTTTAAAGATATTAGACACTTAGTTACTGATAATTTTTTTATACAAACATTAAAAATTCCATACAAAGAAATTGATACCTTTTTAAAATATTGTACTTCTAAAGGAATTGTTGATCTTTATATAAAGAATCGAAAAATGGAAGTCATTGATTTATTAATTAAAGAAAGTTCTGAATATAGAAAATTTAAGGGATTGGATTAATTTACAATTTCATTTTCCAAAGGTACTTACACGCTAATGAACGGTACGGTTGCCAGCTTTCGGCAATTTCATTCAGTGCAGGTTTTAACATTTTTTTTTCAACATCAATAGTATACAAATTCATCATTCGTTGTTGAATACCCAAATCATCTACAGGAAATACATTTAACCTATCCATCGGAAACATGAGTATCATCTGTACTGTCCATTTTCCAACACCTTTTATAGTTGTTAAATAATCAATAATTTCCTGATCAATTTTCTCGTATAAATAATCAAAAGACATATTATTTTCTAATGAAAAAGCCGCTACATTTTTTAAATATTGTGTTTTAGCTCTCGACAAGCCGGCATTTCTCAGCAAACCACCTTCCATCGCTAATAATTCTTTAGCTTTCGGGTAACCATCTATAAATAGGTCTTCAAATCGTCTCCAAATGATGTCAACAACCTTAACTGATAGTTGTTGTGACACTATTGAATTTAATAAGGCTCTATAAACATCAATATCTAATTCAGGTTTTACTTCATAAGAACTACTTTTAATTGCATTTGTCAGGATTTTATCTTTTTCTAAATATTTGAGTATTTCGCTATATGATTTCATTGATTCTTAATATTGATAAAACAAAAGTATAATTTTTCGCTTAAATACCGTAACCCAAGATGAGTTCATTAATTAGCATATAGTGTATCCTATAAATTTTTGGAATGTTATTTGCTAATTAACAAATGATTATAGACTTTTACATCTTATACCCGTTGTGCATTTTGAATAATTTAACCAAAACTGTCATCGTATTACCTGACTTTTACAGAATTGACGAATTTTACTCAAAATGCACAACTGGTATCTTATAAATAATTATATGCATTCAAAACAAAAATATCTTCTCCTTTTTATAATTCCGCTCTTTGCATTTACAATGCATAAATATTATATTAGTTTAACCAAAGTTGAATATAAAAAGGAAAGTAGATCAATTCAAGTAACTATGCGGATCTTTATTGATGATCTACAAAAAACAATCAATACAACTTATAACAAAGATTTCGAACTTGCATTACCTAATGAGTCTAAGGAAATCGACAGCATAATTAACAACTATCTTATTGGTAAATTTAAAGTTAAAATAAATAATACTGAAAAAATATATTCATATTTGGGCAAAGAATATGAAAACGATGTTGTTTATCTTTATCTGGAAATAAATAATATTGAAACCATCAAATCTATTGAAATTAAAAACAATATGATGATGGAAACCTTCCCTGAACAAAAAAATATTATTAAATTAAATATTAATAATATAAAGAAGACTTTCTTATTAACAAGTCAAAAAGAAAATGACTTGTTAATTTTTTGATTATCAATTATATACATGTTATCAAATAAATTTTTACCTTAGCCTCAAGGAATTGGAATTTTATGCGCTAATGAAAAGTCTATTTTTTTTGTATTGTCATTGTTATTGACTACTATTTATACTTATGCCCCAGAAAAAGGTAAAGTAAAAAAGGAATTACCTACTCAAAACTCTCAGTACACTTCTTTAAAAACTCTTGAGAGTAAAAATGCACAACAACAAACAGACCTAAAGTTAAAATTAGAGGTGTTAAAAGCTGCTAAAAAAGACAGAAGCATCGCTAAAAAAAAATTAAAACTCAAAAAGAAATAACCCTAGCTTTAAAAGTTCAATTAGCACAAAAAAAGCTGTTAATAAAACAAAGAGCCATGGCAGGAAAAAATGCACAAAGGGCTAAAATTCAACCTGATATTGCACAAATAATTACTACAAAACAAGCGCTTAAAAAAGCAAGGTTTAAAGCTAAGAAAGCAAAAATGATCGCTTACGACGGAGAAATAAGAAAAATATATCGTTAAAATTGTCAACGATAACCAACCACTTCAAAATACTTCTTATTATCAAACCTAAAAGATAAAAATTTGTTAAAGTTTTGTTATTAGTACTAACTTTATGTTAAAATAATTATTTTCGATGGATTAAATTAAAAACAATTTTTCAAATGTAATCGACATGATAAAAATAATCATTAAGCTCACAAGGGAATAATTATTTTTATCAATAAAGGTTACATATGACCATTAAAAAACTATAAATTATACAGATGAAAAAACTAACCTATTATTTACTTTCATTTTTATTTATCACTTCATTTTCTTTTGCTCAAGAACAAGATGCTGAAAAAAAAGAAAGAAAACCCGGACATACTAGTATAAGTAAGTTCAGACAATTAAAACAAGAATTGCCTACACCTAATTCACAACGTACTGCTTCCGGGGCTCCTGGTCATGAATATACACAACAGCAAGTAGACTATGTAATGAATATTACTATAGATGATGAAAATCAAAAATTATATGGTGATGAAGTTATTACTTACCACAATAATTCTAAAGATCATTTAGAATATTTATGGGTTCAATTAGATCAAAATATGCGCGCTCCTAACTCTAAAACACCTGACGCACAACAAACCAGTATGGGTGGTAGTTTTAATGGCCCTGTAACGTTTACAAGAACTCATTTGAAAAAGCCGTTTGAAGGTGGGTATCATTTAGAATATGTTAAAGATGCTAATAATAAACCACTATCGCATACAATTAATAATACAATGATGCGCATTAATCTCGATAAACCATTAGCTCCGGGCGGAACGTATGTTTTTAAGATTAAATGGTGGTATAATATTAATAATTACATGATAGACAGAGGTCGTTCAGGATATGAGCATTTCCCTAAAGATGGTAATAATTTATATGTGATAGCCCAGTTTTTTCCTAGATTAGCCGTGTATGACAATGTTGAAGGCTGGCAAAATATGCAGTTTTGGGGTCGTAGCGAATTTGCCTTAGAATTTGGTAATTATACGATCAATATTACAGTACCGGCTGACCATATTTTAGGTGCTACCGGAATTCTTCAAAACACCAAAGAAGTATTAACAAAAGAGCAATACAAGCGTTTACAAACAGCCAAAAAAACCTTTGACAATCCTGTAATAATTGTGAATCAAGCTGAAGCTGAAGTAGCTGAAAAAAGTTATTCAAAAAAGACCAAAACATGGAAATTTTATGCTGAGAACGTTAGAGACATAGGTATAGCTACTTCACGTAAATTTATTTGGGATGCTATGGCTGTCGATATTAATGGAAAAACTGTAATGGCACATTCACTATACCCTAAAGAAGGGAATCCACTTTGGGAAAAACACTCAACAAGAGTAGTAGCCAATACTTTAAAAGTATATTCTAAATATACCTTTGATTACCCGTATCATAAAGCCATTTCTGTCCATGCTGCACAACAAGGTATGGAATATCCTCAAATCTGCTGGAATTACGGAAGACCAAAAGAAGATGGTACTTATTCTGATAGAGTTAGAGATGGTATGATTGGCGTGGTTACTCATGAGGTAGGGCATAATTTCTTTCCAATGATTGTAAATTCTGATGAACGCCAATGGACATGGATGGATGAAGGTGTTAATTCATTTGTAGAAATGTTGGCTGAATACGAATATGATCCAAATTTTAATACTCGTAGTTTACCAAAAGATATTGTAAGATATATGAGTATGGATCAAGATCGTTTATCGCCAATCATGACACAAGGCGACCATGTTTATAATTTTGGACCTAATGCTTATAGCAAACCGGCTGCAGGGTTATGGATGCTCAGGAGTACTGTGATGGGACCTGAATTATTTGACCATGCATTTAGAACCTATTCTAAAAGATGGATGTTTAAACACCCTACACCTGCTGATTTTTTTAGAAGTATGGAAGATGCATCTGCAATGGATTTAGATTGGTTTTGGAGAGGTTGGTTCTATACAACTGATTATAACGATGTTGGTATTAAAGAAGTAAAAAGATATTTTTTAACAGATCAACCTACTGAAACAGCAAAAGCAGATGCTAAAAGGTATGGAATGAACTTAGATGATTATAAAGATAAATTGGTTTATTTTGCTTCTGAAGAAGAAATAGGAGATCCTACTAAAGCAAAAAAAGCTTCAGATTTTGCAATGTTAGAAAACCACTTAAACGGCTTGAGTGAAGCTGAAAAAAGTAGGTTAAAAGAAGCTCCTAACTATTTTTATGAAGTTACTTTTGACAAACCGGGCGGATTGGTATTACCGCTTATTGTAGAGTTAACTTATGAAGATGGTAAAAAAGAACGCAAAACTTTTCCTGCAGAAATTTGGAGTAAGCACGATAGTGAAGTCAAAAGAGTTTTTGCTACTGCAAAGCAGATTACTAATATTGTAGTTGATCCTGATCTAGAAACTGCTGATATTGATATGAGTAACAATAGTTGGCCAAAGAAAACTGAAGATAATAAATTTGACAAATTCAAAAAGAAATTGAAAAATTAATTATTTGAAATATAAATTTTAAACTCCTTAATAAATTTACTAAGGAGTTTTTTATGACTAATATAAAACTTACTGATTATCAACTTATTTACAATTCTATATGGAACTCTTTGTCATTCCTGCATGGGCATGAATTAAACTCACCTCATTCTTTTTTTTATTAACAAAACGTGAGTTCGACATATCAGTAAGTGTAATTTTTTATTAATCAGTTACTTAATAGTGAAATGTCATTCAGTCCCGAGGCTTCGGGAGTAATGAGGAACAAGTGAAGTGAAGAATCTCAAGTAATTTCAATAGAGATTTCTCCTACGTCGGAATGACAGAGTACTGATAATTATATATTTATCAACTTATAAGCACTTTAGTTACATCGAAATCACGTTAATTTAATAAGAAGTATTCAAAAAATTATTTACATTCTTTTCAATACGCTGTAAAATAGTTGAAGTATCAGATTTTATAAACTTTTCTCCAGTTATATTTTCGTACAATTCAATATAACGTTCTGAAATTTCTGCAACCTTTTCATCAGTCATAGTTGGTACTTGTTCTCCTTCTTTCCCTTGAAAATTATTAGAGATCAACCATTGACGTACAAATTCCTTAGACAATTGTTTCTGCGCTTCATCTTTATCTTGACGGTCTTGGTAACCATCATCATAAAAATAACGTGATGAATCTGGTGTATGAATCTCGTCAATTAATACAATTTCACCCTCTTTAGTCTTTCCAAATTCATATTTAGTATCAACTAATATCAATCCACGAGAAGCAGCAATTTCAGTTCCTCGTTTAAATAAAGCCTGCGTATAATTCTCTAGTATGATATAATCAGCTTCAGAAACGATGTTTTTAACAATAATGTCTTCACGAGAAATATCCTCATCATGATCTCCCATTTCTGCTTTTGTTGCAGGTGTTATAATTGGTTGAGGAAATTTATCATTTTCTTTCATTCCGTCTGGCATTGCAACTCCACAAAGTACTCTTTTTCCTATTTTATATTCTCGCCAAGCATGACCGGACAAATAACCTCTGATAACCATTTCAACTTTAAAAGGTGTACATAAATGACCAACTGCTACATTAGGGTCAGGCGTTGCAATAATCCAATTAGGAACAATATCAGCAGTTGCTTCCATCATTTTTGTAGCAATTTGATTTAAAATTTGCCCCTTAAACGGAATTTGTTTTGGCAAAACCACATCAAAAGCAGAAAGCCTATCAGTTGCCACCATAACCAACAGGTCATCATTAATATTATAAACTTCACGTACTTTACCTCTATAAACCGATTTTTGATTAAGAAAGCGAAAATCTGTATGGTTAATCGTATTCATAATAAGTCCATCCTTTACCCTCCCCTTGGGGAAGGACTTCTATAAGTTAATTTTATAAATCTTTCTAATAAATCTAAAATTGAAATTTATAAGTTTGGATCTCAACTTCGGTCTTCTGACTTCTGACTTCAAACATTATTCCGTTTCAATACTTTTAAATGCAATAATAATTTTTTTAACAAGTTTATTACGCATTACATCTTTATCATCTAAATATATCATTTCTATACCCTTAATATCTTTTAATGCCAATAATGCTTCTTTTAAACCCGATATTTGTTTTCTAGGTAAATCAATCTGACCCGGGTCTCCTGTAATAATAAATTTGGCACTTTTACCCATTCTAGTTAAAAACATTTTCATTTGACCATGAGTTGTATTTTGTGCTTCGTCTAAGATTACAAATGCATTGTCTAACGTTCTTCCTCTCATAAATGCCAATGGCGCAATTTGTATAATACCACTTTCAATATATGAATCTAATTTTTCATGCGGAATCATATCACGTAAAGCATCGTATAAAGGTTGCATATACGGGTCTAGTTTTTCTTTTAGATCTCCCGGTAAAAAGCCTAAATTCTCACCTGCTTCTACGGCTGGTCTGGTTAATATAATTCGTCGCACTTCCTTATTTTTCAAAGATTTAACAGCTAATGCTACCGCTGTGTAAGTTTTACCTGTACCTGCAGGGCCAACAGCAAAAAGCATATCATTAATACGCATAGATGCCACCATTTTACGTTGGTTTGTAGTCTGTGCCTTAATCAATCTACCACTAACACCATGCACTAAAACCTCGTCAGTACTTTTTGATGTTTTTTCTTCATTATCATTTTCAGTTAATAAACGTTCAATACTGTTTTCATCTAACTTATTATACCTGTTAAAATGGTTTATTAACATCTGTAGCCGTTTCTCGAACTCATCTAGTAGGTCTTGTTCTCCAAAAATTTTAATTTTATTACCTCTGGCTACAACTTTAATTTTAGGAAAGTATTTTTTAAGTTGTTCAATATTACTATTTTGAGTACCGAAAAAGTCCTTAGGGTTTATCTCTGTTAATTCAATAATTCTTTCGTTCAAATGTCAACTGTTTTATGTTAAAAATTAAATTCTCTCTGCAAAAATACTATTAAAATTAGTTCAGAGACACTTACTTAGTAATTTTTTTCTCCTCAAAATATCAGAATCGTATAATCTATTTAAAACGAAAAAAATTATGTAGGTTTGTATACAAATTTAGCAATTAAACTTTCTCCTTTTCAATATTTAATTAACAAATGTCTTTAATAACTTTAACAACTGATTTTGGAACCAAAGACCATTTTGTTGGCGCTGTGAAAGGAGCTATTTACTCTGAATTAAATGATGCTAAAATTGTTGATATTTCTCACCATATCTCTCCTTTTCATATTACTGAAACAGCATATATATTAAAAAATGCTTATCAAAATTTTCCGAAAGGGAGTATTCATATTATTGGTGTAGATTCTGAATTAAGTATTGAGAACAAGCATATTGCTCTTTTATTAGATGGACATTATTTTATTTGTCCCGATAACGGAATCATTTCAATGATTGCTTCTGAAATAAAACCGGAAAAAATTGTAGAAATTACTATACATAATAATATAATAAGTAGTTTTAATGTACTAGATGTTTTTGTGAAAGTTGCTTGTCACATAGCTAGAGGTGGTACTTTAGAAGTTATAGGTAAAGAAATTCCGGCTTATAAACAATTGAATGAAGTTCATCCTAATATAAATGATGAAAAAAATAAAATTATAGGTAGTGTTATTTACATAGATAATTACGGAAATATAATTAGTAATATCTCTAAAAAATTATTCCAAGAAATTGGTAAAGGAAGAACCTATGAAGTTATTGCCAGAAGCAATACATATACCTCCATTTTTCAAAAGTATAATGAAATTGTCAATTATAGCACTCCTGTTGAAAACCGACAAGTTGATGGCAAAAGCTTAGCACTTTTTAATTCGGCAAATTATTTAGAAATTGCTATTTATAAAAGTAATTTAAAAACGGTCGGTGGTGCTTCAACTCTATTGGGATTAGATTATAGAGATACAGTAACGATTAGATTTAGCTAAACAAAAATAGATTTAAGGCTATAATTATAATAAATAAACCATGTTTAGCAAGCACCAAATAATAATTATCAAATAACAAACAATGTTCAATACTCAATCTTAAAATTTTAGAATTTACTTGTAATTTGTTTTTTTAAATTTATGATTTATTTAAAACTAAAAATAAGCAAAAGGTTACGGTATTATTAATAAAAATAGGACTTTAATTACTTTTGAGACCAAAAATATATGCTAATAAGAATAGTGAAAATGAACTTTAAAGGTGATAAAATTGATGATTTTTTGATCAATTTTAATGATAATAAAGAAAAGATTAGAAATACAAATGGTTGTAATTTTTTAGAATTATATAGAGACAAAACAGATCAGAATATTTTTTTTACCTATAGCCATTGGGATACAGAGCAAGATCTAGAGAATTATAGAAATTCTGAACTTTTTAAAGGTGTTTGGAAAAAGACCAAAGTATTATTTAATGATAGACCTGAAGCTTGGAGTGTGGATAAAGTAGTTAGTATTGAATAAAGAGGTTAGAAAGGTTAAACAATTACACTCCCGATAGCTATCGGGATAAACAAATAAACAGTTTTATATGTTTGCAATATTAAAAAAAGAACTCAATTCATTTTTTGCCTCACCAATAGGTTATTTGGTTATTGCCGTTTTTTTGGTGATCAATGGCTTATACTTATGGGTATTTAAAGGTGACTTTAACATATTAAATGCCGGATTTGCCGACCTGAACAGTTTCTTTTTTATCGCACCATGGTTCTTTTTATTCTTAATACCTGCTATAACTATGCGTAGCTTTTCTGATGAGTTTAGATTAGGAACCATAGAAATATTAAAAACAAAACCACTAACTGACTGGCAAATTATATTAGGTAAATATACCGGAGCATTAATGTTAATCATCATTGCTCTATTACCAACTTTAATTTATGTTTATAGTATTATACAATTAGGGCTTCCTGCCGGTAATTTAGATATTGGCAGTACAATTGGGTCGTATATTGGTTTGTTATTTTTGGCTAGTGCATATACAGCTGTTGGTTTATTTACTTCAACACTTTCAAGCAATCAAATTGTAGCTTTTATCTTGGCAATTATCGTTTCATTTTTTTTGTTTTATGGCTTTGAAGCAATTGCAGATTTAGCAAATTCAGAAATGTTACGAAACTTCGGAATGAATGAACATTTTAAAAGTATTAGCAGAGGTGTTATTGATACCAGAGATATTATTTATTTTGCATCAATTACTGTTTTCTTTTTATTCTTAACCAAATTAAAATTGAATATAGAATGAAAAATAACAGCTCTAAAATATTCATCCTTATTATTGCAGTAATTGTTGTTAATTTTATAGCAACTAAAGTTTATAAACGCTTTGACTTAACCAAAGACAAACGTTATACCTTATCGGAAACAACCCATAATATACTTGAAAACATAGACGAACCCGCAATTGTTACTGTATATTTAGAAGGTGATTTTCCATCGGAATTCAAACGTCTGCAAACCGAAACAAAACAGCATTTAGAAGAATTAAAAGCCCTCAACAAGCATATAAAGTTCAGATTTATTGAACCTTTAGATAAAGCTGAAGAATTGATAAAACAAGGCTTACAACCCAGCAGATTATCTGTTCAAGAAAATGGTAAAGTATCTGAAGCCGTCATTTTTCCTTGGGCAACAATTGAGTATAATAATAAAATTGAAAACATTTCTTTATTAGCAGATCAAACTTCAGGATCTCAAGAAGACCAATTACAAAATTCAATTCAAAATTTAGAATATGCCTTTGCAGATGCTATTCATAAAATATCTTCCGAAAAGAAACAAAAAATTGCCATATTGAGAGGAAACGGAGAACTCGATGATATTTATTTAGTAGGTTTTTTACGAAAATTAAGACAATATTATAAACTAGCGCCTTTTACATTGGATTCTGTAAGTAATAACCCAAAAAAAACAGTACAACAACTTACCGAATATGATCTGGTAATTATTGCTAAACCTACTGAAAAATTTACTGAAGAAGAAAAGTTTACTTTAGATCAATATATTATGAACGGTGGTAAATCATTATGGCTTATCGATAATATAAATGCTGAGTTAGATAGCCTAATGCAAACCGGAGAAACCTTAGCATTTAACAGAGATTTGAACCTAACTGACCAACTATTTAGTTATGGTGTAAGAATAAATTATGATTTAATTAAAGATATTCAAAGTTCAACTATTAGTTTAGCTTCAGGTAATACGGGTAATCAAACTCAATATCAAGATTTTCCGTGGCATTATCATCCTTTGATTGTATCTAAAAACAGGCATCCAATAACTAATAATATCGGTCAAGTAAGTTTGCGTTTTTCAAGTACAATTGATACCTTAAAAAATGGTATTGATAAAACCATTTTATTGCAAAGTTCTGAATATTCTAAACCACTGGGTACTCCTCGGTTAATAGCCTTAAATGAAGTTGCCAAAAAACCATCTCAAAAAGATTATAATAATGGCAATCAAACCTTGGGTATTCTATTAGAAGGTGAATTTTCTTCTGCCTATGCAAATAGAGTAAAACCCTTTGAAACAAATTTGTATAAAGACAAAAGCGCGCCCAATAAGATGGTTGTTATCGCTGATGGTGATATTATTGCGAATCAAATATTTCAAGGACTACCACTCGATTTAGGTTTAGATAAATGGACAAAAATTCGTTATGACAATGCACCCTTTTTAATGAATAGCATTAACTATATGTTAGATGATTCAGGATTACTAAAATTACGTTCAAAAAGTATTAAGCTACAATTTTTAGATAAACAAAAAGCTTTTAAAGAAAGGGCTTACTGGCAATTATTAAATGTTGCTTTACCCTTAATTATACTTGTTGTTTTTGGCTTTTTATATAATTATATAAGAAAAAGAAAGTTTGGGACACCTTCTTAACCTAAATTCGATTAAATAGTTAAAGAAACGTTAAAGAAAATTTTAGCACTCACTTCATTAGTATCTTTGATACCTTAACTATCTAAATTTATTTATTATGTACAAAAAATTATTAATCGCGTTTTTATTTATTGGGGCATTTAGTATAAATGCGCAAATTAAAACACCTGCACCAAGTCCTTCATCTAAGACAGAATTGACTGTTGGATTAACAGATGTTACATTAGAATATTCACGCCCTTCAATGAGAGGAAGAACAATTTTTGGTGACTTAGTTCCTTATGATAAAATATGGAGAACCGGAGCTAATGCTAGAACTAAAATAACTTTTGGTGATGATGTCACTATTGATAGTGATACACTAAAAAAAGGTACCTATGCTATTTTCACTAAACCAAACAAAGAATCATGGGATGTATATTTCTATACTGATTATAAGGGTAGTGGAGTTCCACAAAATTGGGATGACAGCAAAGTAGCTTTAAAAACAATTGCTAAAGTCATTAATTTTCCAGATATGGATATGGAAACATTTACTATTCTTATTGATGACCTAGCTGACGGCAATTCTGGTAAACTAAATTTTCTTTGGGACGATACTATTGTAACTGTAAAAATTGGAGTTCCTACAGAAGCTATAGCGCAAGCAAGTATAGATAGAGCTATGGGCGGACCAACTGCAAATGGTTATTTTAGTGCTGCTGGTTATTATAGAAAATCAGGAAAAGATCTAAATCAAGCATTAACTTGGATTACTAAGGCAACTGAATTACGCAAAAAAGCTTTCTGGATGATGCGAGAAAAATCATTAATATTAGCTGCAATGGATAATAAAAAAGGTGCCATAGAAGCGGCAAAAAAGTCATTGGAAGTAGCAACTGCGGCTAAAAATGATGCCTATATTAAAATGAATACAGAATCTATAGCTGAGTGGTCGAAATAAAAGCTAGAAGACTGATGTCGGAAGGCGGAAATTAAGATTGAATTTTATTAAATACTATAATTTAAAAACAAATGAAAACTATTAAACTATTATTACTTTTTGTTTTTGTAGCATCTGTCAGTTACGCTCAAAAAAGTCCTAAACAACAGGCTGAAGGAAACATAGCTGGTATAGCTGTAGCTGTTGACTATGGGGCACCTAGTGTAAAAGGAAGAACCGTTTGGGGCAAATTAGAAAAATATGGCAAAGTGTGGAGAGCCGGTGCTAACGAAAATACTACCGTTTCTTTTGATAAAGATGTAATGATAAATGGTAAAGGTTTACCAGCCGGTAAATATAGCTTTTTTATTATACCAAATGAAAAAGGAGATTGGACAGTTATATTCAACAAGAAAAATGATGCTTGGGGTGCTTATTCTTATAAACAAAAGGAAGATGCTTTACGTATTGATATCGCTCCTAAATTTGTAGATGATAATCAAGAACAGCTTTTATATTCAGTTGGAGAAAATGCTATTGACTTTGCCTGGGAAAAAGCAAGATTGACTATTCCTGTGTCAAGTAAATAGTTTTAATAAAACTTTAAGTTAAAAAATCCTCAACAAATGTTGGGGATTTTTTGATTATATCAATAAATAAAAACCTCATGTGATTCTAAAAACAATAAATATATCTATCCTGCAAGGTCTTAACCTGTTCGCCAAAGGAGGAAGACCTTGCAGAAACGTTTTTTACAAGTCAAAGACATTACTTAACGTGAATTCGATATAACTATTTTTTTAAATAATTAATAATCAGTATTTTAAATGTGAAATTAAAATTTTAATGTCCCCTTGAGCGCAGTCGAAAGGTTTTTAAATAGTTCTCGACTGCGCTCGAACAGACAAAGTGTTAATAATCAATATTTTGCATTATTAACTACATTTCTTACATCGAACTCACGTTACTTAGCTCTAATAATAAACTGCATTTCTAACAAATCAGTATTTACATCAAATGTTTTAAAACCTGATAGTTTTAATTCTTCCAGAACTCTTTCTCTGGAAATTTTATGATCTGCTGGCGGACCAATAGGTAAGTCTTTTTTAAAGAAATCAATAACAATTAATTCACCATCTTGTTTTAATCCTTTTAATACCTCAGCAAAATATGCCGGTCTATCTTCAATATGATGATAGGTATTTACAATTAGTACTTTATCAACTTCATCATTTTTTAAAGCAGGGCTGTCATAAGGAAGTTTTCTTACTTCAATCAATGAATCAAGATGTTCTTTTTCAACACGTTCTTTAATATAGTTTAAAAATTCATCATCAACATCACCGGCAATAACATAAGCTCCATTTTTTGCAAGCCTAATACTAAAATAACCCGAACCGGCACCAATATCTAATATTGTTTTATCAGAAACATCTCCAATATACGCTAATACTTTCTCAGGTTGTTGATAAGCATCTCTTTCAGGCGATTCAAACCTCTTTATAAGTTCAGCTACTGACGTTCTAAGCATTTGTTCATTTGCTTCATTTCCGTGTGCTTTAGTATGCTTTTCACTTTTAATCACCTCTTTATCATTATTTTGATATTTTTTTGTTTGGCAACTCATCAAAACTAAGAGAATACATAGACTAATTATTTTGTATGCTCTCATATTTGAGAAATTTTTGCATTTGAAGAAAATAATTGAATCAATATAGCTATTGCCATCACCAATGCACATCCAAATAAATTAAGCCATAAATAAGGCATCCAATCATAATACCAGCCAATAATTACTATAATCTGGGTAATAATTGCAGCTGTAAAAACAGCATTACTTTTTACATATTTGATAAAAAATGCCAATAAGAAAATTCCTAGTACATTTCCATAAAATATGGAGCCTATTATGTTTACCAACTCTATTAGATTCTCAAATAAATAAGCAAAACTAGCCACCAAAATAGCTATAACTCCCCATAATAATGTAAACCACTTTGAAGCATTTACATAATGTCTTTCAGACTTTTCAGTTGTAACATTACGTTTATACAAATCTATTGCAGTAGTAGAACCCAAGGCGTTCAATTCAGAAGCTGTAGATGACATTGCTGCTGATAATATTACCGCCAGTAACAAACCTATCAAGCCACGTGGTAAATTACTCAGAATAAAATGAATAAATACATAATCTTTATCATTAGTTTCAACACTATCGTTAGCTTGTTTTATTAGGGTCTTAGCTTCAATTCTCAGTATTTTATCCAACGTTTCTAATTCCCTGACTCTTTCTACGGTTTTATTGTTTATGGCAGTATTTGATACTTTAATCGGAGTAGACGCTAACTGTAACTGTAAAATGCTCTTTTCATTTTCAATTTTAATATGCTTATTTTCTAATTCTTGATACTGTTTAGCATAAACTGAATTTTCTACAGCTTTTTTTGCTTCCGGATTAAAATTTAAAGGCGTCGAATTAAACTGATAGAAAACAAAAACCATTACCCCTACTAACAATATAAAAAATTGCATTGGTACTTTTAGAAATCCGTTAAACAGCAATCCTAACTGCATTTCTTTAACCGATTTACCAGATAAATAGCGTTGCACTTGGCTTTGATCTGTACCAAAATAGGAAAGCATTAAAAATGTACCACCTATCAATCCTGTCCAAACAGTATATCTATTATTTAGATCAAAAGAAAAGTCTAAAATATCCATCTTACCACTCGCTCCTGCAATATCTAAGGCTTTGGTAAAAGTAATGTCTTCAGGTAAATAACTTAAAATCAAATAAAAGGCTACAAACATCCCTGCAAAAATTACTACCATTTGATGCTTTTGAGTCACACTTACTGCTTTTGTGCCTCCAGATACCGTATAAATAATGACTAAAACCCCTATTATAATATTAAGGGTTACCAAATCCCATCCCAATACTGCAGATAAGATAATTGCTGGTGCAAAAATGGTAATTCCTGCAGCCAGTCCACGTTGAATTAAAAACAAAATAGCCGCTAAACTTCTGGTTTTTAGATCAAAACGAGTCTCTAAATATTCATAGGCAGTATATACTTTTAAGCGATGGTAAATAGGTATGAACACCAAACAAATAATAACCATTGCAATAGGCAAACCAAAATAGAATTGCACAAAACCCATTCCATCATGAAAAGCCTGACCGGGTGTCGATAAAAAAGTAATTGCACTGGCTTGTGTAGCCATAACCGATAAACCAATGGTCCACCATTTAGATTGATTACCTCCTTTTATAAAGTCTTCTACATTTTTACTTCCTCGTGTTTTCCAAGAACCATAAAGCACAATAAATAATAAGGTAACTGTAAGTACAATCCAATCAAGTTGCTGCATATCTTATGAAAATAATTGCATGAGTAGATAAAACAAGATGATATAAGCAGCATTGGCAATCAATACCCAGGTATACAGTTTCTGCCAAGTATATTTTTTAGTTTCCATTTAGATTAATTTTTAAGTGGCTTTTCTAAGTTATTTTTACCTACAGAAAGCATATTTGCAAATAATTTATATGCTCCCGGTACACCGGCTGGTAATTCTCTAAAAAAGCTTAAACCTGTATAGATAAAATGGCCTTTACCATATTTGGCAACTAATAAACTTCCTTTTTTAGAAGATTCGCCTTTATCATGCATAGAAAGTAAAGGTGTAAACTCTTTACCCCATTCATCAGGAAAATACAAACCACGTTCTTGTATCCATCCATCAAAATCATTCTCAGAAATTTTATTAGGAGCGTTTAATATTTCGTGATTAACATTCAATAAGCTAACTTTTGCATCTTCTTCTGCTACTCTATCTCTTGACAGTTTTAAATGATAAGGGGCTACTTTATCTACTTTTGTTCTACGACTCGTATTATATTGTACAATCAAAGTCCCTCCATTCTCTGTATATTTATGAATTTCTTTTTGATAGAATTTGGCTCTATCACTTATATTATAAGCTCTAATTCCTAAAATAACAGCATCAAAGTTTTGTAGATTCTCGGCAGTAACATCATTTTCATTCAATTCGATTACTGTATAGCCTATTTGGCGTAAACTTATTGGAATACCATCACCGGCTCCTTGAATATAACCTATTAACTGTCCTTTCTTTTGAATATCTAATCGAACAATTTTACTTTCTGCATGTAATAAAATTGATTGTTTTGGAATATGATCATAATTGATTTCAATTAATTCCTTGACATAGGTTCTATCATCTATCTTGATCATTGGTGATAATAACCCTTCACTTTGATAGCTTGGTGGAGTAACCATAAAATTTATAATCTGTTCTCCTCCTTTTTGTTCAATTGCAAAATCAATTGATTTAGGTGACACTTTCCAATCTTTTGGATATGCTAATGAAACACTCCCGTTAAGGTTTGCTTTAGTCGCTTTAATTTTTACAGAAATTTCTTTTTCTTTTGAGTCAGCAAAAATAATCACCTTATCAGCTATACTTGCAGTAACTTCTGGTAATATTTCAAAAGGTTGGTATATTTCTCCTTTAACGGGGTCATTAAATTTATACACTACATCTTTTTTATAATCAATAGTGATCTCATTTATATCTAGTTTAAAACTTGCAGTTATATTTCTAGGCGTTTGAGCATTGCCAATTAATTGTTTATCTGTAACATTATACATTCCTAAAGATCCAATATTATTCAACCAATATGAATTGGTATAATTAGCCTCTCCAGAAATTTTACCTTTTAATGTCAATTGTTCTCTTTTATTATTTTGTAAATCAATAGTTGAATTTTCTGTAATATTCATACTACCAATACTAACATTATTTAATTTTATGCTCGTATTACTCCTATTAATTACCTCTACATTAAAAGAAATCTCACCACCCGGATAAGAACTTGAAGCATCAGCAACAACCTCCATATATAATCCTGCACAAGCAGCAATAATTTCTTTAATTTGTTTACCTTTTATTACTTTCCAATGTTCGTCTTTTAATTCTTCAATAAGTTTATAGGCTTTTACTAACTCAGAAATACTTGCTGAGGGATTTTTAAAATCAAAATTCTGTTCAACATTTGACAATATTTCTCCGATAGCTTTTCCGCCTTCTACTCTACTCCATGTCGTATCTATTCCCTCAAAAACATTCCCATTCTCTGGAAATTCTCCTTTAAGTAGTTCAACATATTCTTTTTGAGTTCCTCTAGAACCTGTGCTACCAAATCCTTGTGATTGATGTTGACTTCTACTCAAAGATGCAATTTCACTATTTGACAATCCGCTTGACGGATAATATACACCAGTATTAAAACTCAACATCTTAGATTTATCTGCTTTGGCAAAATTTTCTCTACTGCCATAAAACCACCATGTAGTATTGAAAAACAATCGTTTAGGTTGCCAAGGTTTGTATAAGTTGTGGCTTTTAAAGTTGGCATCGCCAACCAGATCAAAAGCTTCAACACTTAACATGGCTGAGGATGTATGGTGACCATGTGTTTTACCTGCTGAAGCACGATTAAATCTATTTATAATCACATCGGGTTTAAACTTTCTAATAATGGAAACAACATCTTTTAACACCTCATCTTTATTCCAAATTGCCAAAGTTTCATCAGGATGTTTAGAATAGCCAAAATCATTAGCTCTTGTAAAAAATTGTTCACCACCATCAATGCGTCTTGCAGCTAATAATTCTTGAGTTCTTATAATTCCTAATAACTCACGCAATTCAGAACCAATCAAATTTTGTCCGCCATCACCTCTGGTAATTGACAGGTAAGCTGTTCTGGCTTTAACTTCATTAGAAAAATAAGAGATAAGTCTAGTGTTTTCATCATCAGGATGCGCAGCAACATATAAAACTGAGCCCAAAAAATTTAATTTTTTAATAGATTCATAAACCTCGGAAGCGTTAGGTTTTTTTGGTTGTTGTGCTATTACAAAAATGGTATTCAATAAAAAAAAGAGGCAAAGTAAAGTACGCTTCATATATAAAAATTTAGACCTGTTGCTCACAAATCTAGACAATAATATGAGTAAATAATATTAATTATGAAAACCTTAACATTTTGTGGAAAAAACGGGATAAGTTAATTTTTGTTGCTCATATATATTATGATATATTTGTACTTATATTATTTTAAATAAATTCATAAATGAAATTCATCGTTTCTAGCACACAACTATTAAAACAACTTCAAATTTTAGGAGGTATCATTAATAATAATAATACATTGCCTATTTTAGACAACTTCTTATTTGAATTGACTGGTAAACAATTAAAAATTTCTGCGTCAGATTTAGAAACAACCATGAGCACTTCAATTGATGTTGAAGCTGATGAAGAAGGTACGGTTGCTGTTAATGCGCGCTTATTGTTAGATACTCTAAAAACGTTTCCAGAACAACCTTTGACTTTTGTTGTTGAAGATAATAACACCATTGAAATTAGTTCAGATAGTGGTAAATATGCTTTAGCTTATGCGAATGGCGAAGAGTTTCCTAAAGCTGTTGAGTTAGAATCACCTAGCTCAACAACAATCGCAAGTGATATTCTGGCAACAGCTATTTCAAAGACCATATTTGCTTCAGGTAATGATGATCTAAGACCTGTGATGAGTGGTGTATTCTTTCAATTTTCTCCTGAAAGTTTAACTTTTGTAGCTACTGATGCACATAAATTGGTAAAGTATACTAGAAATGACGTAACTGCCAGTGAGGTTGCAGAATTTATAATGCCAAAAAAACCATTGGGTTTATTGAAAAATATACTTTCGGGTTCTGATAACGATGTGATCATTGAATACAATGAATCAAATGCTAAATTTACATTTGATAACAGTGTGTTAATTTGTCGATTAATTGATGGTAAATATCCTAATTATGAAGCAGTTATTCCTAAAGAGAATCCTAATAAATTAACGCTTGACAGAAGCTTATTTTTAAATTCAGTAAGGCGTGTTTCTATTTTTTCAAGTAAAACGACACATCAGATCAGGTTAAAAATGGCAGGTACTGAATTGAATGTTTCTGCTGAGGATCTAGATTTTTCTAACAAAGCTGATGAACGTCTACAATGTAACTATGAAGGTGATGATATGCAAATTGGGTTTAACTCCAGATTTTTATCTGAAATGTTAAGTAATTTAAACTCTAATGAAGTATTATTAGAAATGTCATTACCAAACAGAGCCGGTATTTTAACGCCCATTGACGGTTTAGAAGATGGAGAAAATATCACACTGTTGGTGATGCCGGTAATGCTAAATGATTAAGACTAGTTCTTAACCTTCCATTTTATTAAGAAATATTGACCATTTGTTTAGAAAGTATGACGTTTAAGTAACTAATGTTGCTCAACACATATATTTTTGCTAAATTGCGCCCATAAATTTGCTATTTATAAAAGAAATATTACTATAAACAAGTTAGAATATTCTAAATTGTTTTTAGTTTTTGTGTATAGCTAGGTTTAACTAAAAAAACTCTATGACAAGAAAACTACTCTCCCTCCTAACATTTTTGGTATTCAATTTTTCTGCGACTTCGCAAGTAACTGATTATTCTAAAGTTAAATTTCGCAGTAATATATATGAATATAAAAAAACTGAGCCTAGAACACAGCAACTAGGTATTGATAAAGCTTTACTTACAGATATTATTGATCTACTTGGCGATAATTTCTATACCGGAAAGCAAAAAAAAGAGATTATTGACAAAGCATGGCTAGCATTTACCAACCCAAAAGTATTTGATTATGTTTATAAAGATTTTGCGGTAAAAACGCTCAATAATTGGGGGCATAAAAATGCTAAAGGAGAATTGGTTTTAGAACCTAATCCTTATCTTACTGAATGGACAATTAATGACGGAGAATTTCCTTATTTTCAAATCGCTTTAAACAAAATATTAGACTATTATAGTTTAATTACCTATGGTGATGACGCCGAAGGTGTAAAATCATCTTTTGATGAACTATTAGTAACAAAAAATATCATTCTTCAAGACCCAAAAGATGATGATTGGGCTTATTCTTATTTAGAAACTATTAATACAGAATTAGAGAAAAAAGGACTAGTTGCCTTAGTAACAAAAGGTCATTATGATATTATTGTTTGTAAGATTGATAGAAAACAAAAGCTTACTGAGCTTTTCAAAAAAATAGAATGGGATTTTGTGAAACCTTAATTTCAGTCAATATACTTTAACAGATCACCTACCAAACCAATTATTAATTATTTAAACTCATTAATGAATATGAAAAGGATAACATTGTTGCTAATAGCAGTTATCGGGTTTAATCTAAACGGTTGGTCACAAGATCCAGATTATACAAAGCTAGTTTTTAAAAGTAAAATAAAAGAATACAAAAAAAAGAAACCAAATCTTGAAAAGGTAAATTTCAATAAAGGAGATATTAAACAAATTGTAACGCTATTAGGGAGTTCTTTTTATAATGAGACTGAGATTGATGATATTTCTGAAAAAGTTTGGCTGTCTTTTATCAATCCGAAAATGTTTGACTATGTATTTAAAGATATAGCCGTTAGAACCATCCCAAATTGGAACAAAAAAAATTATAAAGGTCAAATTGTCGTTGAGCCTAATCACTTATTAGCTGAATGGACATTGGCTGATGGAGAAACTCCTTATTTTCATAGAGCTATAAACTTAATACTGACCTATTATAAGCTAATGGGCTATAGTGAAGATGCAAAACTTACAAAAAAGCATTTGCGTAAAATACTGTATACACAAAAGATAAGTTTCAGACCTGTAAGTACCAGTGACTGGACAAATTCATATTTACAAGCTGCTAATAATGTTATACAAAGTAAAGGATTAATTGCTTGTATAGATGCAAATGGTCAATACGAATACTTTATTTGTGAAGTTAATAAAAAAGAAGAGCTTCTAAAACTCTTTAAAAAATTAGATTGGGAGTTTATGACTCCTTAATACTATATAAACCAAGCTTTATTTTAATTAAATGAAACTCCTTTACTACTTCTTGTAGAGGAGTTTTTTTTATTATATTCGTATCAATGAATTTTTTAGCACACATCTACCTGTCTGGTGATAATGATGACCTTAAAATTGGTAATTTTATTGCCGATAATATTAAAGGCAATAAGTATAAACACTTACCTCAAGAAATTCAAAAAGGAATAAGCTTACACAGAGAAATAGATTCATTTACAGATTCAAACGACATTGTAAGACGCAGCAAAAGAAGACTGCATGAAAGATATAAGCATTATGATGGTGTAATTATTGACATTTTATACGATCATTATTTAGCTAAAAACTGGTCTGATTATAGTCAAATTCCTTTAGATGAATATGTACAAAATTTTTATAACCTATTAGAATCAAATTATGACCTACTCCCTGAAAAAGTTCAACATTTTCTCCCCTATATGATTAGTGGAAACTGGTTATACAATTACAGAACCATTGAAGGTATTGAAAAAGTATTACAAGGTATGGACAGGCGCACCAAGAACAAATCACAAATGCACTTAGCAATAGAAGATTTAAAATTACACCATGACGATTTTGAAAAAGATTTTAAACAATTCTTTAAGGAATTAATTAACTTTAGTAATGAACTTATCTTAACTTTTTCTATTTCCTGAAAATGGCTGAAATTCGTCCATATTTTGTTTACTCACTTCCTTTCTCATTTATTTTTATAAGAGTTCATAATGTGCTTCGCAATTCTTTTCTTATACATAGCTCTACTATGACCATCAAAAAGTGCCTCATCTATACCCCCGACATACTCGGGGTCAACTCATTTTTGGTTAAAAACAAAAATCAAGACTAGTTCAATGAAAAAATAAAAATGCTTTAACAATGAAAAAAATCATTCCTTTTATCTTAATTTCTTTATTATTTATTCAATGTAAACAAGAAATAAAACAACCTAAAGAAAAAGAATACGGTTATATAGCAGATAGTGCAATGGTAGTTTCTGCCAGAATTGAAGCCTCAAATATTGGTGTTGAGATCATGGAACAAGGTGGCAATGCTTTTGATGCTATGGTTGCAACCAGTTTGGCCTTAGTTGTTACTTATCCTTTTGCAGGTAATATAGGTGGTGGCGGTTTTATGGTATATAGATTGAGTGATGGTACAACCGGAGCATTAGATTATCGTGAAAAAGCACCATTAGCTGCAACGCGTAATATGTATTTAGATGAAGATGGGAATGTAATTGAAGGCAAAAATATATTAGGTGCCATGGCAGTTGGTATACCCGGTACAGTTGCCGGACTTTTTGAAGTTCATAAAAAATTTGGAACACTCCCTTTTGAAAAACTAATTCAACCGTCTATAGATTTAGCTGAAAAAGGAATTGTAGTCACTGAAAAACAAGCAAAAAGATTAGCGAAATACAGAGCGTTTTTTGAGGAAGCAAATAAACGTACTATTTTCTTAGATACAACATGGAATACCGGTGATACCATAAAACATCTTGCATTGGCCAATACCTTTAAACGTATTAGAGATCATGGAGAAAAGGAATTTTATACAGGTAAGACTGCTGATATACTTGTTGAATATATTCAACAACTAGGCGGTATTATTACCAAAGAAGATTTGGCAAAGTATGAAGCCAAATGGCGTAACCCTATTTCGTTTTCTTATGATGGAAATAAAATCATTTCAATGTCTCCACCGTCAAGTGGTGGTATTTGTATTGCTCAAATTTTAAAAAGTATTGAGCCATATAACATACAACAATACGAACATAATTCATCAAAATACATTCAATTGATCACAGAAGCTGAGCGTAGAGCTTATGCTGATAGAGCGCATTATTTAGGTGATCCAGATTTTGTAAATATTCCTGTAGATAGTCTAACTTCAAATTCATATTTAACAACTAGAATGGCTGATTTCAATTGGAGCAAAGCAACAGCATCTTCGTCAATTTCTCATGGTAGTATCACAGGTTATGAAAGTAACGAAACAACTCATTATTCTATTATCGATAAGTTTGGGAATGCTGTTTCAGTAACTACCACATTAAATGGTGCTTATGGTTCTAAGGTTTATGTTGAAAAGGGAGGCTTTTTCTTAAATAATGAAATGGATGACCTTAGCGCAAAACCGGGTGTACCAAATATGTTCGGATTAATAGGCGCTGAAGCCAATGCAATTGCACCCGAAAAACGTATGCTGAGTTCAATGACACCAACGATTGTTGAAAAAAATGGTAAGCTTAAAATGGTATTAGGCTCTCCGGGAGGCTCTACCATTATAACTTCAGTGATGCAAAACATTTTAAATGTGTTGGAATATGATATGACCATGCAAGAATCGGTTTCTAAACCTCGTTTTCACCATCAATGGTTACCAGATGATATAAAATTTGAACCTTCATTTGATACATTGGTGTTTGCTCCGTTAAAAAAGCTAGGTTATAAAATTGATCAAAGTAATTCACCGGTCATTGGTAAAGTTGATGCTATTTTAGTATTGCCTGATGGCAGATTAGAAGGTGGTGCTGACCCAAGAGGTGATGATAAAGCTGCTGGTTATTAAATTAAAAACCAAAAAAACAATCCCGATATCTATCGCGACGGGAAAAGTGAAGGATCTTGAGTAATTTCAATTGAGATTCTTCTCCCAAAGTTTTGGGAGTAGGAATCTATCTTTCAAATATTCATGATATAACCCGTTGTACATTTTGATAAATTCTGTCAATTCGAGTGAATTTTACGATTGAAATGAGTAATCCCGAATCCTCGGGAGTATCGAGAATAAGAATTTTAGCTATTAAATTAGTTCTCGATACGATTTTTTTATCAAAAAATCACTCGAACTGACATTTCGGAAACTATTTTAACTCAAAATGTACAACAGGTTGATGTATAATATTCTAACTTAAAATCTTTTTTGGAATACTATTTGACTATACATATCGAAGTAAATAAACACTATTCATTAACAAACTAAAAAAACACAACAAATAAAGGCTATATGCTTAGTTTTTTATACTTTCGCAACTTCAAAAATTGACTAATTGTCAATTATTTATAGCTGAATATTTTTTAATAGCTGTCAACCTGACACCTACAATTATGGAAGAAAAAAAATTTGATGTTAACTCACTGATAGGATTTGTATTATTAGGTGCCATTATGATGTGGTATTTTTATACCAATCAACCAACACCTGAAGAACTTGCCAAACAAAGAACCGAACAGATTCAAGATTCTATACAGAAAGTACAAGAGCAACTCCAAAAAAATACTGTAAAACAAGATACTGCTATAACTGCAATAAATCCTACGGATTCAGTTGCTTTAGCAAACACTCAGAATGAGTTAGGTGTTTTTGCTTACAGTGCAACGCTTCCTTCGGCAAAAACTAATGAAACCGTCATAGAAAACGACTTGTTAAAAATAAAAGTTGCTAATAAAGGGGGACAAATTACTGAAGTAGAATTAAAGAACTTTAAAACACACGATTCACTACCATTATATTTAGTAAAAGCCAACAATGCTTCATTTAATATAAATTTTGGTACTACAGATAATAGAATTTTAAATACCAAAGACTTGTTTTTTGAACCTACGCTTAGCAAAAGTGGTGACAATCAAGTACTTTCTATGAAATTAAAAGTGGCTAACGATCGATATTTAGAGTATCGTTATGAAATTAAGCCTGATGACTATATGTTAGATTTTGCGATCAAGTCGCAGGGAATGGACAGGGCAATCAATACTTCTCAAAAATTAAATTTAGACTGGAATTTAAAAGCTTATCGACAAGAAAAAAGTTTGAGTACAGAAAATATGTACACAGAATTTTACTTCAAAAGTGAAGATGATGTAAGTTACCTGTCGCAAGATGATGATGAGACTGAAAAAGATGTCGATTGGGTTGCCTTTAAACAACATTTCTTCTCTTCAATTTTAATGACCGACACACCTTTTACTTCAGCAAATATTATATCAAAGAATTTAGTTGAAGATGAAGACATAGATACTGTATATACAAAACAATTTACGATAAAGGCTCCTTTAGAAATGAAAAGTGGTGAGTTGAATTATGTGATGAATATGTATTTTGGGCCTACCGATTATAAAACATTAAAAGCTTATAAAGGTACTGATCTTAATGAGGTTGCTGATCTAGGCTGGGGAATTTTCGGTTGGATCAACAGGCTTATTTTTGTTCCGGTATTTAGCTTTTTAAGTTCTTTTATAGGCAACTATGGATTGATCATTATTTTATTGACCATTGTTGTTAGAATCATAATGTCTCCCGTAGTATATAAATCGTACTTGTCAAGTGCCAAAATGAAGGTATTACGACCAGAAATGCAAGCCATTAATGAAAAATATAAGGGTAAAGAAAATGCCATGAAGCGTCAACAAGAAACAATGGCATTACAGCGTAAAGCAGGCGTTAGTCCGTTGTCAGGATGTATTCCTGCTTTGATACAAATGCCGGTATTCTTTGCCTTATTTCGGTTTTTCCCTTCTAATATAGAATTGCGTCAAAAAGGATTTTTATGGGCAAATGACCTATCTTCTTATGATGCTATTGCAAAATTGCCTTTTAAGATTCCTTTTTATGGTGATCATGTTAGTTTGTTCCCAATATTGGCATCTGTGGCAATTTTCTTTTATATGCGAATGACACAGAGTCAGCAAATGAATATGCAACAACCTACACAAGAGGGAATGCCGGACATGGGCAAAATGATGAAAATGATGATGTATTTTTCACCAATCATGATGTTGTTTTTCTTTAATAATTATGCCAGTAGCTTGAGTTTATATTATTTTGTTTCTAATTTATTGACCATTGCTATTATGCTGGTAATTAAGCATTATATTTTAGATGAAGATAAAATACATGCTCAGATCCAAGAAAATAAAGAAAAACCTGAGAAAAAGAAAAGTAAATTCAGACAACGTTTAGATAATGCTATGAAGCAAGCGCAAGAACAACAAGCACAACAAAAAAAGAAAAAATAATCATTTATAAAACCGAAGTTAAGCTTCGGTTTTTTTATGCTATAAGTTGGCTTGACTTTCTCATAAAAAACAGCTAACTTCGTTTATCCGTGCTGAACTTGTTTCAGTATCAATCGATATAGTTTATTAAAACAAAACCATATCATAACGTTGGCAACAAGCTGAAACAACATCCAAACTTCAAATCTAATTTTGGGTGACTGTTTTTCCTTTCGTTTCACCTAAATAAATTCCCCAATTAGTAATAGATTCAATTACAGGTAAAAGAGTTTTACCAAAATAACTTAATTCATATTGCACTCGAATTGGAGGTTTTTTTCCATAAACTTTGCGAGTAATCAAACCATCTTTTACAAATGATTTTAATTGTAAACTCAACATTTTTTCAGTAATATCAGGCATTAATTTTTTCAATTCAGAAAAACGAATACTTCCATTTCTTAAATACCAAAGTATAATACATTTCCATTTACCACCAATAAATCGCATTGTAATACCTGTACCACAATGAAACGTTTCATTTTTTAATTGATAAACTTTTTGTTTCCCATCTACTATCATACTATTATTTTTTAACCTGTCAAAAAAGACAGTTATTGTGAGACAAAGATAATATAATTATGTTTGTACCTGTTAAAAGTATAGTTTAAATTATGAACTCAAGTATAATAAATATTATAGGATATTTGGCATTAGGCATAAATCTGTATTCTATGTCAACAAAAGGAGAATATAAATTACGTTTAATTTCATTAATCGCTAACTCAATATATGTAATATATGGTGTTCTGCTTGGTGCTTACCCAATAATTGTAGGAGGAACAATAGCAGTTCTATTACATACATTTAGATTGAGCAAATTAAAAAAAAGAGAAAAATATGATTGAAATAAGAATTGCAAACCAGATAGATGCCAAATATATTGCATTATTAGGCAGAATTACATTTACAGAAACATTTGGACACCTATTTAATGATAATAATGATTTACTTCTTTATTTAGATAAAACATTTTCAGTAAATAAAATAAAAAGTGGATTAGATAAAAAGAATAATGTTTTTCTTATTGCTTTTTATAAAGAACTTCCCGTTGGATTTGCGAAACTTAAATTTAACTCAAAATCTGAATTCATAGAAGAAGATAAGATTTGTCAATTACAAAAAATATACGTTTTAAAAGATTTTTTGTCAAAAAAGATTGGTTTTATGTTACAGAAAGAATTACTAAAAATAACCATTAAAAATGGTAATCTTAAAATTTGGTTATCCGTTTTAGAAAGTAATGAAAGAGCCATAAAATTTTATAATAAATCAGGTTTCGTAGAAGTAGGAAAACACATTTTTCAAAATAGGAATAGAAAAATTCAAATTTGTTGCAATGTCAAAAAAATTGAAAAAAAATTAGATTTAAAGTATAAAAAAATTATAATGATTATAAAAAATTTAAAATATATTCCTTTTACAAATATTATGGATTGTTTCCATCAATGCTTTGAAAATTATTTTGTTCCGTTTCCAAAAGAAAACTATTTATGGGAAATACGATGGAAAAATGCGAAAGTAGATTATAGCCTTTCATACGGAATGTTTGAAAACGAAAAATTAATGGGTTTTATTATAAATGCAATAGATTATAGAAACGGAAAACTTATTGCTTTCAATACTGGTACTGGTATTCTTCCTGAATATCGAGGCAAGAGAATTGTAAAATCAATTTATGATTATGCTTTAAAAGATTTAAAGAAAATAAAGTAGCGATAAAAGCATACCAGAATATTGGTTTTAGAACAATCAGAAACTATAAGTGTTACTCTGGTGAAATTCAATTAAAAAGTAATGAAATTATCAAATTGGTAGAAATTGGCTTTAAAGAATATAACATATTACAATTGCCCAATCAGGAGTTATATTCTTGGGATAATCATAAGAATGTGATACAAAATATACTTTAAGGTGTTAAACAATAATGTAGTAACATCTTGCTTTGCCATAAATTCTGAAAATGATTATGTATCTCAATTCGATTGTTTAAAGGATAATGGTTATCAACATTTATTCGAAGGAATTTCACAATTATCAAAAAAAATAAAAATAAATAATGTTGATGAGCGATTGAGCAATAAAGTTAAATTTCTTGAGAATATTGGCCTAAAAAATACAGTAAATCAATTTGAAATGGAGTTACCAATTAATGATGCTTTGGTCTAAAGATTTATTGTATCATTTTGATAATAAAAAAACAAAACTTCTTCTGAAAAGCAATCAATTTTTCATCAAGAAAACGGCATAGAACAAAGTAAAAAAATAATAGCGGTTTTAGTGATAATTTCAAAGTTTGTATCTTTGACAAAGTTTAGTTCTAAATTGAAAGGTAAGTACCTTGGAATCCGCTACTACGCATATCCAAATCGTTGGCAACAAGCAAGAAATAACACCCTGAATTCGAAACTGAAATAGAAAACAATCTTCCTTTTAAATGAATAAATTAAATTCGTCGATTAAACATCATATAATTATAGGAATACTCTTAAGTGTTTGGATTTTTCTTTTTGCTTTTATTATAAGACCATTTGATGATGGTACATTAAACTTTAAAGTATGGCTTTTAATGAGTACAGGATTCAGTTTAAGTGCATTCTTAGCCTATATAATTCTTGCTTTAATCCAAAAAAGAATTTATCAAAAATCTTTAAAGTGGAATCTTGGTTTTGAAATCATAAGTCTTCTTTTTTTTACAGTAATCTATTTATTGTTTACTTATTTATACTATAGAAGTTCTATTATTAACGGTGGATATACTTTTTACGAGTTCTTTTCTATAATATTCATTAAGGTAATCTTGATTATAATTCCTGTAATTGTTCTTGCTCGGAGATATATAATAAAATTAATTCCAATAAAAGAAGATTATATTATTATAAAAGGTGTAAATAAATTAGATGTTTTAAAGATTAAAAAGCGAGATTTGGTTTGTGTTTCTAATTCACAAAATTATGTAGAGATTTTTTATATAGATAATGAGAAACTCAAAACGAAATTAATTCGTTCTTCGCTTAAAAAAATTAATTCTGATTTTGACTTTTTAACACGAGTACATCGTTCGCATTTAATAAATCTATCACATTTTAAGTCTTGGAAAAACCAAAATACAATATCACTCACACAAATTGAAATCCCTATTTCAAAAAATTATAAAGAAAACATAACATCCTTATAATTTTCATACCAAAAACTGGAGACTTCTTACCTACTTATTTTAGGCTGTATTATTTACGCTAATTCTATACCTAAAACCACATACTTTTTACCTAACTACTAAAAAAATTATAGTCTATGGTCGTTATGAACATAACTTTGCTCCATAACATTTAAACTATATAAAATGAAAAATAATTTAATTAAAAAGATTCTATTCATATTAACATTAGTATTATTCCTTCTATTCTCAAATGGAAGATTCACTCTATTTTTTGCAACTTGGATTTCAACTACTATGTTGCTTTATACTGTTCGAAAGTTTTCTGCTATACGTGGATTTTTATTGGCGTGGCTATTATTGACTTCTGCATTTTTGTTTCAGTTTTATGAATTAGTTCCTCTTCCAACTCCTTTTTATATCCTTATAATGATTTTGATTGGATTAGTAATGGCTATCCCGTACCTCATAGATTTATTGTTTTCAAAAAATCAGAGTAACTTTTTACATACATTTATCCTTCCCACATCTTGGGTTGTAATTGGCTATATTTTCTATCAATACAATCCTTATGGTTCTTGGTTACATATCGCTTATTCACAACAATCGCAACTTGTTTTGTTACAATCAATTTCTGTTTTTGGCTTAGGTTTTATCACTTTTCTAATAGGTTGGTTTGCTTCGGTAGTTAACTGGATTCTATTTCAAGAATTTCAATGGTCGAAAATTAAGAAAGGTGTCTTTGTTTATGGAGTTACTATGTTGCTTACTCTTTCTTATGGAAGTTATCGTTTATTGTTTCAAAAGCCTAATTCAGAAACAATAAGAATTGCATCTATCTCAGCTTTGCCAGAATTTGGGATTTATGATAACGATTTTTTCGGATTAAATTTAGAAGGAGGTAAAGAAAAGTTTAAAAAACAAGCTGATGAATTAATTAATGAACTATTTAATAGGAGTAGTAAAGAAGCTAAGGCAGGAGCAAAAATAGTTTTCTGGGCAGAAGGAAATAGTTTAATCTTAAAAGAAGATGAATTAAAGTTGTATAACTCTGCAAGTTCAATGGCTAAGGAACACAAAATATATTTAGGGTTATCAGTTTTAGTTATAGATGCAACTAATGACAGACCTTTTGAAAACAAATTTGTTTTATTTGACCCAAATGGGAAAAAGACGATAAATTATTGGAAAGTTATCCCTGTTCCTGGTCCCGAAGCAGCTATGGCTAACATAAAAGGTTCAGAAATTCAAAAAACAGAAACACCTTACGGCACTATTGCAGCCTCCATTTGCTTTGATATGGATTTTCCTCAATATCTTAAACAAGCTAATGGAATAGATATTTTTCTGGCGCCAAGTAATGATTGGAAAGCAATAGACCCAATACACACACAAATGGCAAGTTATAGAGCTATAGAGCAAGGGTTTAATTTGATTCGCCAAACAAGCAAAGGTTTATCAGCAGGAGTAGATTATACGGGGGGGAAAATTAGTGAAATGGATCATTTTACAGATAATGAAAAAGTGCTCATTACCCAATTACCAACTAAAGGAATTACAACTATATATTCTAAGATTGGAGATATTTTTATTGTTTTTTGTTTAGCATTATTTATTGTGGTAATAATTAGGTTAAATAAAAGATGAAAAATGCGTGAATAAAGCCAGTTGCCAACAAAGTGTAAAAATAATAAGGGTTTTAGTGATTAAACCAAAGTTCAGTGCATTTTACAAAGTCCGCAAAATTTACAATTTTGCGTGTCTATTTTTAAAAGAAAAATTGTAAATTTCGCTAAGTGTTAAACTGAAAAGTAAGTGTTCAAAATATCTTGCTATTCTTACACAAACCGATAAACGAACTCCCTATAATTTTTCCATATTATTATATTCAAAATCAATCTTTCGCATTAGTAACATTTAAAACAAATTATCCATATAATTACCCATATCTTTGCCACTTTTAAAAATATCTATGACATTCAAAGAATTACGAATAATTGAACCTATTTTAAAAGCACTGAGCGCTGAAGGTTATATACACCCAACACCCATACAAGAAAAATCTATCCCTATTTTACTTCGAGGTAAAGATCTACTAGGTTGTGCACAAACAGGTACCGGTAAAACAGCGGCTTTTGCGATTCCTATTTTACAACACATTTTTAATACCATACAATACAGTAAAGGTCGACGAAAAATCAAAGCATTGATCGTTACGCCAACTCGCGAATTGGCAATTCAAATTGCTGAAAGTTTTACAGCTTATGGTAAATTTACCGGTATTAAAAATACGGTCATTTTTGGTGGCGTAAAACAAGGTGCACAAACCAGAGAATTAAATAGAGGTATTGATATTTTGATTGCAACTCCCGGAAGGTTATTAGACCTAACACAGCAGGGCTTCATCTCATTTAAAGATATTGAGTATTTCGTACTTGATGAAGCAGATCAAATGTTAGACATGGGTTTTATTCATGATATTAAAAAAATACTAGCCAGATTACCATCAAAACGTCAATCGTTGTTCTTTTCAGCCACTATGCCTCCAAATATTGTAGATCTATCTCGTAAAATTTTAGGGCAATACGAACGTGTAACTGTAAAACCAGAACAAGCAACTGCTGAAAAAGTTGAACAAGCTGTTTATTTTGTAAGTAAAAGAGCAAAAACAAAATTATTAGTTCACTTATTACAAACTGAAAATATTCATTCTACATTGGTTTTTTCGCGTACCAAACACGGTGCAAATAAAATTGTAAAACTGCTTGATAAAGCAGGCATCAAAGCTGAGGCTATTCACGGTAATAAATCGCAAGTAGCGAGACAAAAAGCATTGGCTAATTTTAAAAGTGGCATTACCAAAGTATTAATTGCAACCGATATTGCTGCTCGTGGAATAGATATTGATGAATTATCACATGTTATTAATTACGATTTACCGAATATTCCTGAAACCTATGTACATCGTATTGGCAGAACAGGAAGAGCTGGTGCTAGTGGAATTGCTTTATCATTCTGTATGCAAGAAGAAAAAGTCTATTTACGTGATATCCAGAAATTGATCAATCAGAAAATTCCAGTAATAACAGAACATCCATTTCTTAATTTTGAAGACGATGATACCTCTTCAAACGAACCGAAACAACATCACAATCCAAGACGACAACAACGATCTTCAAAGCCTAGAAAAAATAATTGGAGAAACAAGAATAGGAATAAACGTAAGCCTGATGCTAGAAATCGAAACTAAATTTACGTGAATAATGGATAACATTCCTCTCATTTTAATTAAAATATTTGTTTTTAATAGGTAATTTTGTATATCATATCTATAAATTCATATATTTGTATTTATAAATGGATTTAGTTAAAATACATAAAGCTTTAGCGAATGAAACACGATTTCAAATATTACAATGGTTGAAAAACCCTGAAGAAAATTTTCCGCCACATAAAGAACATAATCATTTTAATGATGGCGTATGCGGAGTTTTTATTCAAGAAAAATCAGGAGTTTCTCAATCGACCGTTTCTCATTTTCTTTCAGTACTACGGCAGGCAGAATTAGTAATTCCGACCAGAATTGGCAAGTGGACTTACTATAAGAGAAACGAGGATACCATAAAAACATATCAAAAATTAATTAAGATGGCACTTTAAAAAATTTAACTTATCAAATCGAAATAATTAAATATATAAATATTTAGTATTGATACTATTCTCAAAATCTATTGGGTGGATAGGCTCATGCATTCTTATTATAGCCTACTGGATGAATAGTAAAGGTAAAATTGACGCGCAATCGTATATTTATCAACTTTTAAATATTATCGGTAGCTTGTTATTAATTGTAAATACATTATTTTATGGTGCTTATCCTTCAAGTGCTGTTAATATCATCTGGGTATTTATTGGTATCATCTATATGAATAAAATCCAAAAAACTAAAAAAATATGAAAATCTTAATCATAGGAGGCAAAGGAACTATCGGAAAAAAGGTAGCTACTTATTTCTCAAAAAAATACAAAGTAATTATTGCGGGGAGGCACAACGAAAATGCTACTGTTGATATTAGCAATACCGCATCTATAAAACAACTGTTTGAGAATATTGGCAATGTAGATGCCATTATTTGTATTGCAGGTGAAGCAAAATGGGCAACGTTTAACGAATTAACCGAAGAAGATTATTATATTGGCTTTAAAAGTAAGTTAATGGGACAAGTAAACCTTGTAAGAATAGGAAAAGAATACTTAAATCTCAATGGTTCAATTACGCTTACTACGGGTATATTGGCAGATGATCCGGTAGTAATGACCACAAGTGCAGCCATGGTTAATGGCGCTATTCATAGCTTTGTGAAAGCTGTACATTTAGAGCTTGAAAACGGGATAAGAATAAATGCTGTCTCACCCGGGTTGGTAGAAGATGCTGTTGAACGGTATCGTGATTATTTCCCAGGACACAATCCTATATCAATGACAAAAGCCGTTAACGGATATATAAGAAGTGTTGAAGGAAAAGGAACTGGAAAAATTATTAGAATTTACAATTAAAAAAACTAATTGTTATACAACTAAAATACGAACCAATGCTTAAAAAAGAATTATTAATTGATTTAAGTCATTCCATTGAAAACGGATTAATAACTTATAAAGGACTACCCGCACCTATCATCTGTGATTATCTGAGTAGAGAAGAATCTAAAAAATATTATGAAGAAGGTACTCAATTTCAAATAGGGAAAATTGAAATGGTTGCCAATACAGGTACTTATATTGATTGCCCGTTTCATAGATTTGAAAATGGTAAAGATCTTTCTGAGATACAATTAGAAAGTTTTGTAAATCTTGATGCTATTGTTATTAGTGTGCCTTATTCAACAACAAAAAAAATTACAGAAAAACATTTTAAAAATTATGATGTTAAAAACCGTACCGTCTTAGTTCATACAGGTTGGGATGAACATTGGAATACAGAGCTGTATTATGAAAACAATCCATACTTAACCCAAGAAGCAGCTATATATTTAAGAGATAATGGGGTAAAATTAGTTGGTATTGATTCTCATAATATTGATGATACTTCAGGAAAAAGTCGTCCTGTTCATACCGTCCTATTAGAAGCTGAAATATTAATAGTAGAACATCTCTGTAAACTACACTTACTACCAAGAGAAGGTTTTACATTTAGTGCTGTACCTCCAAAATTTAAAGGAGTAGGAACCTTCCCGGTAAGAGCTTTTGCAACAATACCAATATAAAAAGTATAAAATTTTCTATACAAGTTCTTTAAGAACGTTGAGTGTATACTCCAAATCATCCTTAGTGATATAGGTACTAAAAGAAAAACGAACAGAGGTTTTATTGGCTTCTGATTGAGAAAGTATAGCATTTAATACATGTGATCCTTTATTACTACCACTTTGACAAGCACTACCGCCTGAAGCAGCAATTCCTTTTAAATCTAAGTTAAACAAAAACATAGGTAGATCTTTAGATAAACGCACATTTAGAATTATATATGAACTTTTATCCAAATCGGCAGAACATCCATTAAAATGGATATCAATATCGAGAGCATTTAATTGATCAATAAAGTATTTTTTTAACTCACTTATATATTTTGCATCTTTATCCAAATTAGCAATAGCAATATCTAATGCTTTTTGCATTCCGGCTATATTATGTACATTTTCAGTACCGGCACGTGCACCACGCTCCTGCTCTCCTCCAATTAATAGTGGCTTTATACCAAATCCTTTTTTAAAAATCGCAAAGCCAACACCTTTAGGTCCGTGAAACTTATGTGCGCTTGCTACCATAAAATCAATCGGCGTTTCTTGTAGATCAATCGGGTAATGACCAATAGCTTGTACCGTATCAGAATGGAATAAAGCATTATATTCCGTACATAAACTACACACTTTTTTAATGTCTAATATATTCCCCAATTCATTATTGATATACATTAAACTTACCAAGGTCTTTTCTGAACTCTGTTCTAATAATTCTTCAAGATGTTTATAATCAACTTCACCTTTCTTGTTAAGGTTTACATAACTAACTTTAACATCAAATTCATTAGCAATCGCTTCAATAGTGTGCAGTACTGCATGGTGTTCAATTTTTGAACTAATAATATGTCTGACTTGTAGATTCTCTACAGCATTTCTTAAAATCAAGTTATCAGCTTCACTGCCTCCGGCTGTAAATACAATCTCACTAGCCGTAACATTAAAATGTTTTGCAATGCTTTTACGCGCTTCTTCAACAACAGTCTTAGCTTTTCTACCGAATTGATGTGTTGAAGATGGATTGCCATAAACTTCCTTCATAACTTCAGTAATCGTAATAATTACATCGCTATCAATTGGTGTTGTGGCAGCATTATCTAAGTAAATTGTATTCATTATTTCTAAAACTTAGGCAAAAGTAACTAAAATTAACAGTAAGTATTTTTTATTCTATACTTTAAAACTCTATTTTTGTTCAGATGAAACCCACATTGAGGGATTTTTTAAAACAAGTTAATCCCGATCCCGATAGCTATCGGGACTATCGGGACAATAAAAAAGAAATGATTAAATATCAGATAATTAACCTAAATTTTAATAAGTGAAACAATTATTTGTATTTCTTTTGGTGATAATTACCTTGTCATGTGATGATGGTAATGTCGATATTCCTCAATTTGATTTTTCTAATGATACTATTAACGATTGTGGTGAATTGGTACTTTTTAAGATCAATGAGAACGAAACATTAATTATTGAATTGAATGAAGATAATACAGATAATGTTTTCTTTACTCAGGTAAGAGATAATGATAGCTTTCCTTTGACCGAAAGCGGAGCTCAAACCATTACCTACAGAACTTTTGATGCTCAACCAACTGCAGGTTATTTTTGTCAAAACATCCCTCCAACAAGTCCTAATGTTATAAATGAATGGAATGGAAGTGGTACTTTAAAAGTTACAACTATAATGACTGAAGATGATGAAGATACTATTGAAGAAGACCCGAATGATAGTTTAGACACTGACGGAGATACATTCCCAAATTTTAAGGATTGGGATGATGATAATGATGGTATTTTAACAAAAGATGAAGGTGCTACTGATGATACAGATGGTGACGGAAAATTAAATTACTTAGATAATGATGATGATGGAGATGGAGTACCAACTATAGAAGAATCAATAACCAATGATAATGATAGCGACGGAATACCTGACTATTTAGACCCTGACACCACTCAATCTGACCTAAGGGTTCTAAGTGATAATCAATATCAAGAAATCTATGATACTACTTTTATAATTGACCTCTTAAAGTTGACAAATGCAAATGGTAACACTATACAGTTTGATGTTTTTGATTATGGTGCAACGATGAAAAAAGTAACTAAATCTGGTAATTAAAAACTGAGACTATGAGTCTATTATCCTTTTTAGAAGAAAATATGCTATCCTGCCAATGGAAACAACAGTTTGATGTTGAATGTATGGGTTGTGGTATGCAACGCTCTATCATTCATTTATTAAAAGGAGAGTTTTTAGAAGCTTTCTATATATACCCTGCCATTTATACACTTATTGTAATGTTTATTTTTTTATTACTACATTTAAAATTTAGCTTTAAAAAAGGACATAAAATTTTATTATATTTATTCATTACCAACATCCTTTTAATGTTAGGTAATTATTTTTTAAAAATTTTCTAAACTAAAAATCAACTAATTATGGAAAAACAAAAATTACCACATTCACAAGGCGCATTAATTTTAGGTATAGTGTCAATTGTAAGTACCTTTTGTTGTTGTTTAATTCCTGGGCCAGGTATTATTTTAGGCCTTATAGGGATGAATTCAGCTAAAAAAGCAAAAGCTCTTCATGAAGAAAACCCTGACACATACACAGGAATTAATAATGCAAATACTGGTAGTCTTACCTCTAAAATTGGACTCATAATAGGAATATTAGTACTTATTTGGTTTGTTTATAGGTTGGCAACTACTGATGTAGATCAAATAATGCAACAATATAAAGACATTATAGAACAAGCTCAACAAAATTAATAATTTTAATAAAGTCAAAACATTAAATAATGCTATTACTTTTCGAAGTAATAGCATTATACTTTATTTAAATTGAGAATTGTAAGTAACAATATATAATTACAATATTTATTTACATTAAACTTAAAACGGGCTAATTTATGGAACAAAGACCAAAAAACTATCTAGTAGAATCTATTTTGGTAACTATATTCTGTTGCTTACCTTTAGGTATTGCAGGAATTGTATTTGCCTCTCAAGTAAATACAAAATTTGATGTAGGTGATATAGCAGGAGCGAATAAAGCTTCAAAAGATGCAAAAAAGTGGATGATCTGGGGGTTAATTTCTTCCGCTGTAGTTTTTGTATTATATATTATATTTGTTATTGCTATAGCTGGGTTATCTGTTCTAAATTCTTAATTATTTCATGAAACATGGCAAGGAATTTGACACTCAAGAGAATGATTATATGGATGTTCCATGTAACCGCTGCCTAAACAATAATATAAACACATGAAACGAGCATACTAATCCCGAAGTTTCGGGATAACACTCAAAGGAATAGCCTGCCCCGTACTTGATACGGGGACTAATAGCGAACTGTCCCGATCCCGATAGCTATCGAGATGACCGAATTATTAAATATTATAGACACATGAAATTAAAATATTATATAATGCTATTACTTTTCGGAGTAGTAGCATTTATTTATTTTAATATAAATCCGAGTGAAGCGAATTTTATACCGAAATGTCCACTTTACAGTACAACTGGTGTTTATTGCCCTGGTTGTGGAAGTCAACGCGCTTTACATGACTTGTTACATTTAAACATTAAAGAAGTTATAGGGCATAATCTTCTTTTTCTGTTGGGTCTTTTTATTATAGGTTATCATTTTATTATAGAAGGCATTAATCTTTTAAAAAAAACTAAAATTAATAATCTTTTATACCATCCAAAAACTCCAATCTTTTTATTAATTATCATTGTTCTTTTTTGGATATTAAGGAATATTCCATTTTATCCTTTCTCCTTATTAGCACCGGATAATTAGTACAAAATAGACCTCAGGTTTCAAAAACCTGTGAGGTCTTTATTATATGCTACTAAAGTCTAAACTTCCAAGGTTTTATCATAAGGAATGCTATCTAATATATGCTGCATAACTTCAATACGAGCATAGGTTTTTCTATTTGCTTTAATCACTTTAAAAGGAATATTTCCATTTTTATTATTTTCAAACATCAATCTTTTATATTTTGTATACTCATCCCAAAGCTCTTGCGCTTTTTCATCAACAGGAGTCATTTTCCATTGTTTTAACGGATGACTTTTAATGTCTTTAAAACGTTTTTCTTGCTCTGATTTTGATATAGACATATAAATCTTAACCAATCTGATACCTGATTCTGTAATCATCCGTTCAAAATCATTTACCTGACTCATAAAGATATTATATTCTTCTTCGGTACAAAATCCATTTACAGGTTCTACTACTGCTCTATTATACCAACTTCTATCAAAAAAAACTATTTCGCCGGTTTTGGGAAATCGATTGACATATCGCTGAAAATACCACTGTGTTCTTTCTTCATCATTAGGTTTAGGTAAAGCCATAATCCTATAGAATCGCTGATTTATCCTTTCAGTTATTCTACGAATTGCACCACCTTTACCAGCAGCATCTCTACCTTCAAAAATTACAATAACACGTTCATTATTATTGATAACCCAAGTTTGTAATTTTACCAATTCTACTTGTAACTTTTTTAACTTTTTTTCATAGTCTAAAAAACGTAGTGCTTTTTCAGGATTATAGACTTCATTTGACAATAAAGTATGTAATCCTTTATTAGAATTTAGTCTTTTAACATCTAAATCTGTAAAATTAATCTTTTCCATAATGTTATGAATCTAATTGTTGGGCAGACCTGTAATATCGCATTATAATATTAGGGTCTGGAAACAATGTAGTTAATGCTTTATCTTTATCAGGATAGTCAAACTGTGACAATACATAACGCATTGTCTCTAAACGCGCTACCTTTTTATCATTTGCTTTAACTATAATCCAAGGGCAATAGGTTGTATGTGTTTTACTAAACATTTGTTCTTTATAGAATGTGTATTTATCCCATAATTCTTGCCCTTTTTGATCAACCGGACTAAATTTCCATCGCTTTAACGGAGTTTGTAATCTCGACTCAAATCTGACTTTTTGCTCTTCTTTAGAAATAGAAAACCAAAATTTAATAATTTTAACACCATCTTCATAGAGCATATGCTCAAACTCAGGTACCTGTAACATAAAACGTGAATACTGTTCGTCTGTACAAAAACCCATCACAGGTTCGACCACTGCTCTATTATACCAACTTCTATCAAAAAAAACAATTTCTCCGGGATTGGATAATTCTTTGATATAACGTTGAAAATACCACTGTCCTTTTTCTACTTCTGTAGGTTTAGTTAAGGCTACTAAATTTATTGAACGCGGGTTCAAATGTTCAGAAAAACGTCTGATATTTCCTCCTTTACCGGCAGCATCTCTACCTTCAAATATAATAACAACACGTTTCTTTTCAGTAGAAACCCATTTCTGTAATTTTACTAATTCAATCTGTAACTTTTTAAGCTCATCTTCGTACTTTAACTTCACTAGTACCTTATCTATATTTTTTTCCTTATTCTGAATTATTCCTAATAATTCTTCATTAGAGTTGATCGTTTCAAACTCTTGCTTGGTTATTTGTATATCTTTTTTATCTACCATTCACTTTTACTTTTTACAGCTTTGTTTTCTTCTTGTATCTATTAAGTAAATAATTTTCCATTTTTTACCATCGAAAAATAATTGAAAAGAATTTACTCCACAATGACTAAAGTCTTTGTTAAAATAAAATTCGTAAGGTGTCCAAACATTTGCCATATTACCATCTATTTGAATATGATATGACAGCAGTTTTTCCTCCCAACTATCCTCAGGTTTTTTTGAAGCTACAGCGTTTAAAAATTTAGAGACATTTTCAGTTCTTAGCATTGATTTACCCTCTTTATTGGTAAAAGCCGTTTGTAACAACAAATCATTACTTATAGTTTGTTTTATTGTCAAGGTATCACCACTTTGTAATCCTTTAAAAAATAAAGATATTACTTCTTTAATTTCATCCTCTTTAGTTTCTTGAGAAAAGATAGATTGTCTACAAAATACTAAAACAACTAAACATATAACAATAGCTTTTAACTTCATGAAATTATTTTTTATAATTTATGATGGTATCGCTTATTATTGCTATACATTCCTGCATTTGTTCTTCAGTCATTACTAATGGTGGTGCAAAACGGATAATATTACCATGAGTGGGTTTGGCTAATAATCCGTTTTCTTTCAAGTCCATACAAATATTCCAAGCTGTAGAACTATCTTCACTATCATTAATTACAATGGCATTTAATAATCCTTTACCTCTAACTAAATTCACCAACTCATTTGTTTTAGCAAATTCGCTTAGTTGTTGTCTGAAAATTTGGCCTAAATGTTCAGCATTTTTTGCTAATTCTTCGTCTTGTACGACCTCTAAAGCCGCTATAGCAACTGCAGCTGCAACAGGGTTTCCACCAAAAGTTGAGCCATGATTACCAGGCTTGATAACATCCATGATATTATTATTCGCTAATACTGCTGAAACCGGATACGCTCCACCAGACAGCGCTTTTCCTAAAATTAAAATATCTGGACTTACATTTTCATGATCTACGGCTAGTAATTTACCTGTACGTGCAATTCCGGTTTGTACTTCGTCTGCAATGAACAATACATTATGCTTTTTACATAAAGTTTTTGTAGCAGCTAAATAACCTTTACTTGGAACATAAACGCCAGCTTCCCCTTGAATAGGTTCCACTAAAAATGCGGTTACTGTTGAATCTTTAAGTACTTCGCGTAAAGCGTCTAAATCATTATACGGAATAGAAATTATTCCCGGTGTAAAAGGTCCAAAATTTTCAGTTGCTATCGGATCATTAGAAGCAGAAATGATAGTTACGGTTCTACCATGAAAATTATTTTGACATACAACTATTTTGGCTTGATTTGACGGAATACCTTTCTTTTCATAACCCCATTTTCTTGCTATTTTTATTGCAGTTTCAACTGCTTCAGCTCCGGTATTCATTGGTAATACTTTATCAAAGCCAAAATACTCAGTAATATACTTTTCGTATACTCCTAATTTATCATTATAAAATGCTCTTGACGTTAAAGTCAGTGTTTCTGCTTGATTGGTCATCGCATTAACAATTTTAGGATGACAATGTCCTTGATTTACTGCAGAATATGCTGAAAGAAAATCATAATACTTCTTGCCTTCTACATCCCAAACATACACCCCTTCTCCTTTGTTTAAAACTACAGGTAGCGGATGATAATTATGTGCTCCGTATTTATTTTCTAAATCAATTGCCTGTTGTGAAGTTAATTGGTCTAAAACAGCCATTTTAATTAAATTTTAAAAGTGAATAAAATAACCATTCCTACTGTACCTTTATTCTTTCGAAGAATCGAAAAAGCAGCGTGAGAGAGAAATCATCCATTTGCAAATTTATGGAAAATACTAAAATTTTCAACTATTTTAATACTTTATTAAATAAAAAAGGTCGCTGAATAGCGACCCTTTTAAAATTTATTTTTTAAAATATTATAAGCTAAAACTTAGTTTTGCAAATACATATCTTCCCATAAATCCAAATTGAGATGTTCTTCTTGAATATGGAAAAGAAGCATTAGATTGACTTCCCGGTCTGTTATCATCAGGATACACATCTAGTAAATTATTTGCACCTATAGTAATAGTTGTATTTTCAGATATATTATTAGAAATTGATAAATCTGTTACTATTTTACCTCCATAAACAGCATTATCATTTACAGTTGCTCCATCAACTCTTGCTTGACCAGAAAATTCATCCGGATCTGTTACTTCTCCAAAATAAACATTTCTTAACATAAATGTCCATTTATCATTAGATAAAGTATGAGTTAAATTAACTTTTGATCTTGGCTGTGCAATGGTTAAAAATGCTTCTTCTTGTCCGTCGAAGAAATCTCTACTTAAACCAGCAGCAGCAATTTTATCAGGAACATTGATGTTAGTAATTTCTGTATTAGAAAAAGTGGCAGCTAAGCTATTATCAAGGCTAAAGTTACCAATACTAGCTTTGTATGCAGCTACAATATCAATACCTTGATTCTTGGTATCAACAGCATTTGCTAAAAATTGAACTTTTCCTGCTCCTGCAGCTCTAAATATTGATTCTAAAACTGGGTCTCCTCCGTCAGTAAACTTACCAGATAATACAATTCTATCGTCAATTGTGATACTATAAGCATCAACCGTTAATGAAAAATTACCAAATTTACCTGTAAATCCTAAACTTACACTTTGAGAAGTTTCCTCTTTTAATTTACCTATACCAATTAATTTTGCAGCTTGACTATCATTTGTAAACAATCCAACTTCTTCAGCTACACCACTAGCATTAAAAATAGTACTACTTCTGCTAAAGAATTGTTGATGTAAAGATGGTGCTCTAAAGCCAGTATTAAAGGCACCTCTAATATTAATATTATCTGATGCTTTTATACGGGTTGCTACTTTATAATTAAAAGTATCTCCGAAATCTGAAAAACTTTCATAACGGGTAGCTAGACTTAATAAGAAATTTTCAGAAATATCAGCTTCAACATCAGCATAAACGCCTATACTATTTCTAAAGTTATCTGTCGCATTTTGAGGAGTAAAACCTCCAAAAACCTGAGAAGTTCCCGGTAATGATTCACCAAGTGCATTTGTAGCTCCTCCTACACCCCCAACAGTTGGTATGCCATTATTATCATAAGTAGCATACGAATTTTCAGCACCTTCAAATATTTGAAAATGATCTACTCTATATTCTCCACCAAATGCAATATTTAAACCTGACATAGTATCTTCATAAAATTTACTAAAATCTAAATTGGTAGTATTTTGAGCAAATCTAAATGAACCCGCATCAAAATCAGACGGAGAAGCCGCTCCTAAACTAGCATTTGTAGATCCAACAACAGTAAAAGCAAAAGAATTTGCTCCATAACTATTAGAGAAATCTACATTCCATCCACTTTCAGTTGTGCCTTTTATACCAATAGCAAAAGATTGGTCTAAAATATCAGACTGAATTCCCGGTAAAAACCCATTAGGGTTAACAGCAGTATTAGCTTTTGGTCTCCAAGGCTCTCTTAAAAATCCAAATCCTAAACCTTGTCTATAAGAAATTCCTGCAAAAGAATATAACTCTGTATTTTCAGAAACCGGTAAAGATAAGTTTGCAAAGAATTTTCCTTCTCTTAATTTTGAAGTACCAACTTTAAATCTAAAGTCATTTCTTTCTTGACCTCTTGCAGCAAACTGGGCATCATCTAATTCTTGATACGTACCAAATTCTCCTGTACCACCATTAGGTAAAAAACCACTTAATAAGGCTAAGTCACCTGGTGTATTCAGATCACCATTAATATCAGTTGATAAATCTAAAGCTGCTATTGAAGCTTGATCAGTAGCATTGATATAATTTGAACCTAATAATGCAGCTCCTGCTTGGTAATTTGCAGCAGTCATATCTGAAATTGGTGTTCCGTTTGCCGTAGTAAAAGCATGTTCTACAGCATTAGCAATATCATATATTTGCTCTAAGTTAGTCGCATTTCTTAACGCTGGATTTCTCGTTGCAATTGATCCTGTAAAGTTTATAAACCCTCCATTATCACCTAAGTCTAAACCGTAGTTTGCATCAATTTGAATTCTCTCTCCATCAATTCCACCTTCTTGATGATCACTTTTTGAAGACATATTAGCTCCAGTAGTTATAGACAAATCTAATTTATTTGTAGCACCTTTAAGTACTATATTTATAACTCCTGCTATGGCATCAGACCCATATTGTGCAGCAGCACCATCACGTAATACTTCCACTCTTTGGATTGCAGCTATAGGAATAGCATTCATATCAGTACCAACACTACCAGCACCCACAGTACCATTAATATTAATTAATGAAGTATTATGTCTTCTTTTACCATTGATCAATACCAATACTTGATCCGGACCTAAACCTCTTAAAGAAGCTGGATCAATATGGTCGGTACCATCAGAAACTGTTTGTGATTGAGATGTAAATGAAGGAGCTACATAATTTAATATCTCATTTACAGACACTTGTCCACTACTAGCTGCTATTTCAGATATATCAATAACATCAACTGGCACAGCTGTATCAACAGCCGTTCTGTTTGGGTTTCTAGAACCTACTACTACTACTTCGTCAAGTTCAAGACCTGATTTCATTGTAACATTAACAGTTGCTGAGCCATCCATAGTTACTTCTTGAGCTTCAAAACCCACAAAAGTAAATATCAATACATCACCATTGTTAACTTGAAGCGTGTATTTTCCGTCAAAATCAGTAGATGTTCCTGTAGTTGTTCCTTTAACAACTACCGAAACTCCCGGTAAGGGTTGGTTACTATTATCAGTAACAGTACCGCTAACCTCATATGATTGAGCAAATACAGAAACAGATAACAATAAAAATACTAATAACGAGTAAATTTTTGTTTTCATAAAATGTTTAATTTAAATTAGTTTTTAAAAATTTGAGTTAGCGAATATAGTCAAAAATTTATTAATTTATTAAGAATTTGCTAATTTATATGTCGTTTAGAATGATTATTCATAAGAGAGTTTTTAAACTAGTTGTCCTGTAAAAGATATTATTAAATATGACGACATATAGATTATTAGACACTAGACTCAAGATGTGCTGATTTTCAGAAAGTTAAATATGTTTAAATTCTTAAACTGTGACCACCAGTTTAATAGACTTTTGAAGTCTCGTGACTTTTTTGGTAGTTAGATATTAGATAAATTTGGTATAGTATTGAAAATCATTATTTTATAACAGTGTTCTATTTTATGATTTAATTTTATTTTTAATAAAATTATTGTATAAACTGAATAACGAGATACCTAAAAACGAGTTTCCTCTAATTTTTATGTATTATTAACTGAAATGAAATCCGTTAAATGTTAATCGAACACTAATGTTTTTTAAACCTTAGATTTTCTAAACATAAAGAATAACCCAATCAAAACTAAAGGAATACTTAACAGTTGACCAGTATTTAATTTTATACTCACATCTATCCATTCTTCAAGCCCACCTTGCCATTCTTTATAAAATTCAACAATAAATCTAACAGACCAAAGCATTACCATAAACACCCCGAAAAGATAACCTAGTTTTTCTTTCTTCTCTGTTTTCCAATATATAAACCACAATACTAGAAATGTTACTAAGTATCCTAATGCTTCATATAATTGAGTTGGATATCTATTGGGAACTTCCATTAACACCTGCTTAAATCGTGAGCTGTTTGCAATTAGATCATAAGCTCTATTTACACTCTTAGCTCCGGTTATACTCATCGCTTTGTATTCACTAATATCGTTTCTAATGAATTTAAAGCCGAAGTCTGTCCCTGTTGCTTTGCCAACAATTTCAGAATTAAATAGATTTCCTAATCGCACAAACATTGCTCCAATAGCTGAAGGGATTACCATTCTATCTAATGTCCATAATAAAGGTTTTTTAATTACTCTTTTACTATAAATAAACATTGCTATAATAATACCTATTATAGCACCATGACTGGCCAATCCTTGATAACCAGTATATTTAAAAGGATTTAATTTAAATGGTAAAAATACTTCCGCTAGTGTATAATTTTCTTCATAAAATAAATAATGTCCAACTCTGGCACCAATTAACATGGCAATAATTGTATATAAAAAGAGTGGATCAAGTTTATCTAATGAAATTTCATCTTTTTTAAAGATACGTTTCATGATCTGTAAACCCAACACAAATGCCAAGACATACATTAAGCTGTAATATTTAATTGGGAATGAGCCTATTTTAAATAAATCGGGATTAAAGTTCCAGTCTATAGATAATAAAATATTCATAGTAAAAATTTGAGATTGTAAATATATGTTTTTTGTTAGTTAATTGTTATTAATTATTGATTCTACTGTTAATTTAATGGAGAACTCATCTTGGGTTCTACTATTAGCTGCAAAATTACCATTTTTTCCTCTAATTTTGTATTTTCTTCGCACCGTAGCTCTGCTATGCTACTCAAAAAACACTTCATTAAAGAACAAAAGCATCCCCGAATCCTCGGAGTTCACTTAAATACCGTAACCCAAGATGAGTTCGGATAAAAATAATAATGTTCGGTTAAAGACCTAAGACCTCTATGCTATTAGAACAAAGAACCAAGACTACATTGTAACTGATTGATATTGCAATTTATTATAAGAAAATAAATACTGCAAATCATACTTTGACACCACTCATACATTTTATTTACTCTTTTTTCTATGGTAACAATGGATAAATATACTAAGGGCTTTCCGAATAATTGGTTGCTTAACCAGACAGATAAGTTGGCAAGTGACTCATCTATCATTCTTATCAGGAACAGGATCGTAACCTTTACCTCCCCAAGGGTGACAGCTAAAAATTCTCTTTATTGCCAACCATCCGCCTTTAAATAAACCATGTTTTTGTAAAGCTTCTATTGTATAATGTGAACAAGTAGGTGTATATCTACAACTGGAAGGCGTATATGGTGAAATTGCTGCTTGGTAAAAGCGAACAAGTAAAATAAATGGATATGTTAGTATTTGTTTGATGGTTTGTGGTTTGTGGTTTGTGGTTTGTGGTTTGTGGTTTGTGGTTTGTGGTTTGTGGTTTGTGGTTTGTGGTTTGTGGTTTGTGGTTTGTGTAATTTATTTAAACTTTTGTCCTTTTATACCTGAATTTCTTAAATAATACATAAGCGCACCAATTTTATTAATCTCTTCTTCTGTCAATTCAGTTAATTTTTGAAATTGTTCTTGATTAATTAACTTTTTATCAAAACATCTATATATTTGAGATTTTAATTCTGTGCAAGAACCTTTTGAATAACTTAAAAAGTTATGGAACTCACGATTCCCATTTCTTCCAAACCCTTCTGCTATATTATCCATTATTGAACCTGAACTTCTTTCCATTTGATCTCTTAATGCAACATTTTTACCTAACTTAGTTGTTTGAAATAATTCCTCAATCAAATTACAAATCTCTCTTGCTTTTTGCCAAACCTTTAATTCTTCAAATTTATTTATTTTGCTCATGCTTTTCTTTCAACTAAAATTTCCAACTATAAACCACAAACAGTAAAACTACAAACCCTTAAACCGTAAAAGTAGTACCGTCTTTTCCATCTTTTAATTGAATTCCTCTTTCAAGTAATTCATCTCTTATCTTGTCTGATAGTGTCCAATCTTTATTTACTCTAGCCTCATTTCGCATTTCGATTAGCATTTCTACTACTCCAGAAAGTTTATCACTACTATCAGCAGTAGCATCTTCCAACCCTAATACATCAAAAACAAACGTATTTATGGTTGTTTTAAATGTTGATAAATCTTTTTGAGTTAATGATTCTTTTCCATCTTTAATTGAATTTATAAATTTTACTGCTTCAAATAATTGTGCTATTAAAATCGGACTATTAAAATCGTCATTCATTGCATCATAACAATTTTGTTTCCAAGTTTTGACATCTAAGGTTGATGTTTTTGAAGCTGTTAAATTATCTAATAGATTTACTGCATTCATTAATCTATAATATCCTTTTTCTGAAGCTAATAATGCATCATCAGAAAAATCTAATATACTTCTATAATTAGCTTGAAGCATAAAAAATCGTACAACAGATGGCACATATACTTTACTTAAATGTTTACTATCTCCTGTAAAAAAGTCATTAGGTAAAATATAATTTCCTGTTGACTTTGCCATTTTTTGACCATTTAAAGTAAGCATATTGGTATGCATCCAGTAATTTACCGGCATTTGATTATTAGAAGCATTAGCTTGGGCAATTTCACATTCGTGGTGTGGAAATTTTAAATCCATTCCGCCGCCATGAATATCAAATTGTTTACCTAAATATTTAGTACTCATAGCTGTACATTCTAAATGCCATCCTGGAAAGCCATTACTCCATGGGGAAGGCCATCGCATAATATGCTCTGGTTGTGCTTTCTTCCACAATGCAAAATCTTGAGGATTTCTCTTTTCTGACTGCCCGTCAAGTTCACGTGTATTATGTATAGAATCTTCAATATTTCTTCCGCTAAGGATACCATAATGCTCTTTTTCATTATACTTTAATACATCAAAATAAACAGAACCATTTATTTCATAAGCCAGGCTTTTATCAAGAATTTCTTTGATAATTTCAACCTGTTCAATGATATGACCAGTTGCAGTTGGCTCAATACTTGGAGGTAAAAAATTAAACTTATTTAGTACATTATGAAAATCTACTGTATAACGTTGAACCACTTCCATAGGTTCAATCTGTTCTAAACGTGCTTTTTTAGCAATCCTATCTTCACCGGCATCGGCATCATTTTCTAAATGACCTGCATCAGTTATATTCCGTACATAACGTACTTTATAACCTAAATGCTTAAAATAGCGATATATCAAATCAAAAGACAAAAAGGTTCTGACATTACCCAAATGCACATTACTATATACCGTAGGACCACAAACATACATACCAATAAACCCTTCTATTAAAGGCTTAAAATCTTCTTTTTTGTTAGAAAGTGAATTGTAAATTTTTAATTGATGCTGTTTGTAAAGCTCCATGTAACCTATCTTTTTTAGAAGCAATAAAGGTACTAACTATTTAGCAACAAAAAAACCACTAGATACCAAAACAAGTTTGGTACATTCTAGTGATTTAATAAACATAATTTATTTTTACTTTTTAGGAAAACTAAGCATTCCGTAACGAACATTCATGTTGAATTTAGCACCTTTTGGTGCTTTTATTACAATATGACGTTTTACTTTAATTTTTTCTCTTTTTTCAAGAAGTGATTTCATATCTTTTCTACGATTTTCAAATAACTCTTGTCTTTTAATCAAAGCTAATTTATGAGCTTCTTGTCGATTTTTATTTCTTTTTGCAAATTCTTTACTGCGCTTTTTATATGCTTCTTGGCGTTTCTTATATGCTTCTTGACGTATTTCAAATGCTTTATGTTTTTGTTCCATAGCTTCAGACATCCTTTCTTCTATTTCTTTAGCAAGCTGATTTTGTCCTTCAGTAGTAATGTTCCATTTATAAGAAGATCTATCATCTCTTGAATTAATTGAAATAGAGTTTTTACCTACTTTGATTTTAGAATTTTTACTAATAATATTTTTATTCTCTTTTTTCCATCGCTCCAAGTAATTTTTATCTTTTTTATACGCTTCAAAGTCAAAGTGTGTAGGCAATGGTGGTAATTCAGGCATTGGTGGTAGTTCAAGTATCTCTGGCAGTTCTGGAAATTCGGGTAATTCTGGCATTTCAGGTATTAAAAAATCTAACGAATCTAAAATATCTAAACTTTCAATTGAAACATCAGGGATGTAAATTTTCATATTGTTTACGTCACCTCCTTGAGTAAATAAGTCATAATTAGGGTGATCAAAATTAAAAGAGCCGATATCAATAAAGTTATTAGATCTTGATTTTATATTAATTTTACTTGTATTTCCATATGCTTCGAACTCCCATTTACCATAAAAATCATCTCGAACCTTTTCAGTAATGTCTTCACCTTCAATTTTCATAAAAGCCTCAACAACTACTTCATTTTTATCCCAAGTTTCTATTTCAATGTCTGTGTATTTAGTATTGATATCGATAATAACATTCGGTTTTACAATAAATCTTTCTTTAAAATTTCTATCTTTTTTTTGTGCATTCACTAATACGCTAAGCATAGATGCAATTATAATAATTACTCTAAATTGTATTGTTTTCATTTTTTATAGTTTTTGATATTCTTAATTCAAATAATTGATCTTTTAATTGTAATAGCAATTGTAATCGTAATTGTAGGTTAGTTATCAAATTATTAATTGTTTTTTCATTGATTCCTTTTTCAGTAAGCTCTTCATTCAAACGCTTATAATCTGCATCAAGTTTTCCTATCTTATCAAGATAATCTTCAAGTATCTTTTTATTCTCAGGTGTTTCTTCTAAGCTTGCCATCTCATAATTAATAGCTGTTAAATAATAATCTTCTATTTGTTTCATTTCAGGTGAAATACTACTCAAATTGGTAATTTTAGGTTCTACTATTTGTTGCTCAATATCAACTGGTTTATTAAAAAATGAAAAATAACCAATACTTAATAACACTGCCATAGAGGCTGCCATTTTCAAAAAGAAATAATTCTTCTTTTTAGGTTTATGTAGTTGCTGTAAGCGCTGTTCAAACCTTTGTCTATGATTCTCTTTTAATTCTTTGGAATTAGTTTGAGCTTCTTTTAAAATTTCTCTTATATCTTTAGGCATAATTATATTGTTTTAGCAATTCCTTTAATTTATTTTTTCCTCTAAATAGCTGTGATCTAGACGATACTTCTGAAATGTTTAATATTTGAGCAATCTCTTGATGGTCATAACCTTCCAATAAAAATAGTTTCAATATCACTTTATACTTATCGGGTAATTTATCAATAGATTCATTTATACATTTTATGGTTATACAATCATCTACTTCCCAATTTTCTTCGTTGGCTATTTGTAGTTCTTGAGTATCTATAGAAACTACATTTAATTTTCTTTTTTTCAACCAGTCTAAACATTGATTTATTACAATTCTTTTAAGCCAAGCTCCAAAGGAAATTTCTTCATTAAAAGATGTTATTTTTTGAAATGCCTTGATAAAGCCCTCTTGTGCCATATCTTCAGCTATTGCCTCCTCTTTTACAAAATTATAAGCTGTATGATACATTGCTTTACAATACATGTCATACAATTGCAATTGGGCTTTTTGATTATTCTGTTTACATTCAGCTATTAATCTAGATTGCAAAAATTTGGCTTGGCTCATGTTATTTTAATAATCTACTTTAAATACGATTAAATATATGTAGTGTTGCACTTTTCTAAAAATAATTATTTTAAATTTACAAATCTTATCGCTACAGCGGATATGGGCAAAAAAATGAAGCATAAAAGTTCTCTTGAAGAAGTTAAAGGTATAAAACAACCAGAATCGATTCAAAAAATAAAATTGAATAGAAGTAAATTACCTTCTACAAAGGCTTTTGTTGAAAATATCCTTAAAGGAGATGTTACGTATTTGAGTAGAGCAATTACATTGGTTGAAAGTACTAATACAAAGCATCAAAAAAGAGCATCAGGAATACTATCAGCTAGTTTGCCTTATGCAAATAATTCTATTCGAATTGGTATTACCGGAGTTCCCGGAGTTGGTAAGAGTACTTTTATAGAGGTATTTGGTAAACATTTAACCAATTTAGGGAAAAAAGTTGCTGTACTGGCAGTTGACCCAAGTAGTTCTATTAATCGGGGAAGTATTTTGGGGGATAAAACACGAATGTCAACATTGGTTAAAGATGAAAATGCTTTTATTAGACCTTCTCCTTCAGGTGAATCTTTGGGAGGTGTTGCTCAAAAAACACGTGAGGCAATTATTTTGTGTGAAGCTGCTGGTTACGACACCATTATTATTGAAACGGTGGGTGTAGGACAATCAGAAATTGCAGTCCATTCTATGGTAGATTTCTTTTTATTATTAAAGTTAGCTGGTGCCGGTGATGAATTACAAGGTATCAAACGCGGTATTATAGAAATGGCAGATGCCATAGTTATCAATAAAGCTGATGGTGACAATATAAAACGAGCTAACCTTGCTAAAACTGAATTTAGCAGAGCCTTACATTTATATCCCTTAAAAGAAAACACCTGGCAACCTAAAGTTATTACTTGCAGTGCAATAGAAAATACTGAAATAAATTCTGTTTGGGAGATTATTGAAGCATATATTAATCTTACTAAAAACAACTCTTATTTTGAAAAACAACGAAATGAACAAAATAAATTCTGGGTACTAGAAACTATCAATGAAAAATTAAAAAATCAGTTTTATACTAATCCAATAGTTAAAAAAGAATTAATCAATGTCTTAAATAAAGTTCAACAACATAAACTTACTCCTTTTGAAGCTGCCAAAAAAGTGTTGGCTGTTTATCATAAAAAAGCTGTCAAACACTAAGATGTTTTATGATCAAAATAATATAGTTCTTCCCAAAAGCTGGTGACGCTCGAACAGGCATTTAACAAACTCTCTATAAATCATCAGTCTCATCAACTATTTCCATCTCAAAAATTAAATCAGTATTTGGAGGAATTCCTCTGCTACCCTGAGATCCATAAGCTAAATATGCCGGGACAAACAACATCGCTTTATCTCCATAATTCATATTGAGCATTGCTTCTCTAAATCCTGGAACTAGCGTAGCTTCTTCGCTACAAACCATAGAAAACGGATTGTATGCTCCTGCAGCTTCAGCGCGTTGGTCGAATTTACCAAACTTTTCAGCCTTATCTTTATAACTTGTTGCAATCATACTACCTTCAGTAAAAAAGACTGCATAATTAATTCTAACCATAACACCTTTTTTAGGTTTTACACCGCTACCTTCTTCAGTAATAAACATCTTTAAACCTGAAGGGAATTCTTTAGCTTTTGCTTTATTTTCTTCTACTGTTTTCAAAAAATCACCTTTAGCTTTTTGTAATTTTTCAAGTTTTATTTTTGTTTCTTCTTCCAAGCTTTTGAAATAGCTGGCAAAAACTTTATGTGCTTTAAACTTTTTAGCATCCTTACCAACTCTAATAATTTTAATAGTATTCATTACATCATCTTTAACAATACTATCAACAACCTCTTGTCCTTTTATTACTTGACCAAAAATTGTATAACCACCATTTATACTTGGATATTCAACATGTGTAATAAAAAACTGACTCCCATTAGTATCTCTCCCTGAATTTGCCATCGCTAACACTCCTGCTTTATCAAAAACAAACATTTCAGTGCTATCATTTTTTTTTGGATGCTCATTTTCAAACTTATACCCTGGTCCTCCAGAGCCATTACCATTTGGGTCTCCGCCTTGAATCATAAAATCATTAACTATTCTATGAAATTTTAATCCATTATAAAAAGGTTTACCTTTATATTTTTCGGCAACATACATATTATTACCTTCTGCTAACGACACAAAATTTGCTACAGTTATAGGTGTATGCTCATAGGCTAAAGTTAACAAAATATTGCCTTTATCAGTTTGTATATCAGCATATAAACCATCTTCTAAATTTTGATAATTTGTAGATTTACAAGCACTAACTATAAGAACAACAAATAAAACAACTACTTTAATTATGCCTTTCATTTTTTATAGGTTATTTAACTATTATTCTCTTTAATTTGACTGTATAAATTAGAGGTTGGTTTGATCTTATTTTTTGATAACCTGAATATCCATAAGCTTTATGTGAAGGAAATAAAAATGTAACAACCTCATCTTCTTTCATTAACTTTAATCCATCTTGTAAACCTGTTATCAATTCTTGCTTATCTACTAAATAGCTTCTCTCACCAAGATCTTCTTCAGTATATAATACTTGGTTATTAATATCCTTTATAGTGTAACTATAAATCACTTCATCTCCTCTATTTGGCAATTTATTAGAAGCTGAATTTTCATTAACATAGTAATACCAGAATCCGTTAGCTGAACTTATATAGTCATGTGTAGAATCCTTTTTTATTAATTCTAAAAAAGCTGTTTCTTCAAGCTTATTTACAATCTTATTTCGCTCAATAGATTCTTTTAGAAAAGTAGAAGAATTTCTAACTACAGGTTTTCTAGGTATAGGACTTGAACATGACAGCATAAAAGCTGTTATAACTAATAATATTAATTTATTCTTCATAAGAATTTTGCAATTCACTTTTATATGTCGGTACTATTTCTAAAAATTTAGCAATTGTATCTTTTAACGACATTTCACTTCTGCCTCCAGCAGCATTTTCATGACCTCCTCCATCAAAATGATTTCGGGCAAATTCATTTACCGAAAATTTTCCTTTTGACCGTAAAGACATTTTAATAATTCCTTGTTTTTGATCTTCAATAAAAATAGCTGCAAAGACAACTCCTTTTAAAGATAATCCGTAATTCACAAATCCTTCAGTGTCTCCTTTTTTAAAATTAAAAGAATTCATTTCTCGTTGAGATAATGAAATATAAGCAGTTTTATATTCTTCTAATATTCTTAAATTTTGTAGCGCTGTACCTAATAATTGTAATCGGTTAAAAGAGTTTGTATCGTACAAACGATTGTGAATTTTAGTATGCTCAATACCTTTATCAATTAAACTAGCAACAATTTTATGAGTTATACTGGTTGTTGACGGGTACTTAAATGAACCTGTATCTGTGACCATTCCTGTATATAAACAAGTAGCAATAGTTTTATCAATATCGTTTAAAGCATCTAGCTTTTCAAAAAAATGATATAGCATTTGACTTGTAGATGAGATAGAGGCATCAGAATACATATAGGTAGCATAATCATCTGGTTGTTCATGATGGTCAATCATAATATATGTAGCAGCAGTATTTTCTAATACTTCTTGCATAGCCTTACCTACTCTGTGTAAAGCATTAAAATCTAATGTAAAAATAATTTCAGCCTCATTGAGTAATTGTGTTCCTTTTATAACATCATTTTCAAATACTACTATATTTTCTTGAGAGGGTAACCATTTTAAAAAATCTGGGCAATCATTAGGTGACACAACACTAACATTATGCTTCGATTTTAATAAGAAATGATACAAGGTTAAACTAGAACCATAAGCATCTCCGTCAGGGTTTCTATGTGATACTATTGCAATTTTTTTAGGAGTTGATAAAAGCTCCTTTATTTCTATTATTTCTTTACTATTCATAGAGTGCGAATATACAATAAATAAATAGTTGATAATGCTGAAATAATTAATTTAGAACTTCTATATTATCTTTTAATAATCAAAAATGATGAGGATAAAACCTTGGGTTTATAAAACTTAATTTACAGCCTAAAACCATAACTTATGAATTAAGCAGTCAACAGAATACCATTTTAAAAAATTTGTCTTAAAATATTAACGATAAGATAAATTGACTTTCAATAAAAACTACTATTTTTGCACCTCCATTTTAAGAAAAGAAAAGAATGATAACAAATAGAACATTTACAATGCTCAAGCCAGATTCAGTTGAAAAAGGTAATATAGGAGCTATTTTAGAAAAAATTAATGCATCAGGATTTAGAATTGTGGCGATGAGGTTAACACACATGACTAAAAGAGATGCTGAAGCATTTTATGCTGTTCATAACGAAAGACCATTTTTTGACGAATTAGTTGAATATATGACTCGCGGACCAATAGTGGCTGCAATTTTGGAGAAAGATAATGCAGTTGAAGATTTTAGAGCTTTAATAGGTGCCACAAATCCTGAAGAAGCTGCAGAAGGTACCATAAGAAAACTATATGCTGCTTCAATTGGTGAAAATGCTGTTCATGGTTCTGATAGTAATGAAAATGCTACTATAGAAGGTGCTTTTCATTTTTCAGGACGTGAAATGTTTTAAAATACTATTAGAAAAATACTCATACTAAAAACGCCTCGAAAATTCGAGGCGTTTTTAATTTATCTATTTAAAACTATTTATTAGTATCTAATCGCTTTTTTACTTACTTCAGCACCATTATCAAATGTTACATTTAATATCAATACAGTACCTTTTTTAATCGTATTTGTATTAATACTAAATTTGCTATCATTAGGTTTACTATCAATTAATAATCTACCCATCATATCATATATTTTAAGGTCAGTAATTATTGTACTAGATCTTAATTGTAAAGCATTCTCTTCATTTATTACAACGAAATTATTACTCAATTCTAAATCATCAATATCTAATACCGAACTTGTAAATTGTAGTGTAAATCTTTCAGGGAAATTACCGCTTCCATCAATTTCAAATTCATAATCAGCAAGTTTTAAATCATGTGTAATGCCTAACTCATTATCGACTATATATACATCATTATCATTTAAAACACCTTCTATATTATCAATACTCATTTTATAGGTCATTAATTGATCTATATAAGTATCAAAACCTAAAGTCACTTTTTTATCAATATTAAAATTAGATAGACCTTGTATAGTATATTTAGCGTCATCAATTGTAGAATAAAAACTAATCCAAGCTGCACCTACTTTTGACCCATCATAACCTCTGTCATGTCCATCAGTTGCTTTATCAAAAAAGCCTACTAAAAGTTGGTTAAAAGCACCACCTGTACTACTTTCTATATTTAACCAAATTCTATCTTTTTCTTGAGTGTCTGAGTTTTTAACATCAGGAGCTCTAAAGAACTGAGTATTTTGATCGTTTAGACGCATATCATTTTGAAAAAATACGGTACCTGAACTTACGGCTTTTACAAAAAAACCTTGACCTGAACCTATATTTCTGGTAGGAACAGAAGAACCAGATCCTGATGAAGCCCCAGCGCCAACACCTCCTGTTAAATTGTAAGTTGCATAATCATCTCCTAAAAATTCTCCTGTAGTACCATTAGATATTGCTGTAACATGAGTCCATAACCAAATAGTACCATCTACAGCACTATTATCTCTAATCTCACCGTTATCACCTAATAATATAAAATTTTCTATATCAATTGCTGACGGATATGGGTTACCAATTAAGTTAAAATCATTGTCAGGATTTGCATCATTATTAAAAGCAATTGATTTTCCTAATGTTCCATTGTGGGGTGTCCCTGAAAATATAACATCATGTGTACCTGTCGTACCTACCGGAGCTTCAGCAATATATCCTTTACCACTAACCATACTGCCAGAGGCAACATCCCACTCTCCACTGGTAGTATTCCATTCAAAAATTCTATTTGGATCAACTCCCGAAAAAGCACTTCCAATAGTTGTATTTACCGGCGAAGACCAATAGGTAAAATCTCTAAAATTATTTAATGTAGTGGTAATTTCTCTTTTTTGAATAGATCCGTTCATAACAGCATCAGGGTTTACGGTAATTAAAGATTCTGTATCTCCAATAAAAAAAGTACCTGTTACTGTTAAATTTTCATTAACCAAGACAAAGTTAGTTCCACTGCCGCCACTATCTAAGTTAATATTCCCTCCAGCACTAACTGATAAATCACATGCTTCAAAAGAACCGTTACTGTCGATATATGTACCATTAATAATAGCCGTTTTAGTTTTGTCAGGGTTTCCATTATCCCAAGAAGATGTCCAAATTGTTGGTCCAACAGTTTGAGTACCTAATGCAATGTTCGTTGCAGGATTAGCCGTATTAACTTCATCAAGGGTTAATATTAAATATTCATTTGGATCATACGTTAAGCTAGGCGTTTCAGTTGTTCCGCAACCTTTTATCAAAGAAGTATCAACTCCCCAGTTCACTGATAGGTTTGTACCTACCACACCTATAATATCAATTCTGTCATTATAAGAATTAGATTGATTAGAAGTAGATATTACAATGATGTCGTCTCCATTAAACCTACAAACTTCCGTAGTTGTTATTGAAACTGCTCCTAAATTACCTGCACTAGGTAGTAAAGCACCACTTCTATTAAATAATACAACATCTCCCGGACTCATTCCTGGAATAGGAACAGATTCATCAGGTATATTAGTCTCAATATTGCCAACAGTAGTTCCGTTTAAATCTACAAACAACGACAAATGAAAAGCGTTAGGTAACGTTGTTACACTTGCAGAAATATTCTTTACTTCAATCCAATTGTCATTTGCACCTAAACCTTCATAATATTGAGTAATTAATAGAGGGCTTCCAATATTTGCATCAATACCTTCTCCTTGAATATCAAAAGTATATGGATTTTCATCACTATCATCATTAGCAATAGAAACAGAAGCTGTTCTTATACCTAGATCACTTGGATTAAAAGTTATTGCAAATGTTGTACTTCCAGATGCAGCAATTGGTGTAGTTGAAATTGTTGTTAATGTAAAATCGGCAGCATTAGTACCTGTTATGGCAACAAAAGGGCTTGGATCTGTTAAATTCAAATCGGCAGTACCATTATTTTGAATAGTAAAAATATGAACTACACTTCCACTAGTCACATCAGTTTGACCGTAATCTGTATCATCAGCAACGTCAGGTGTGGTATCTCCATCTACGATTTCAACACCATTACCAAAAACATCCATTTCTGGCAGATTAACAATACCTTCTCCTTGAATATCAAAAGTATACGGATTCTCATCACTATCATCATTAGCAATTGAAACAGTAGCTGTTCTTATACCTAGAGCACTAGGGTCAAATGTTATATCAAAAGTTGTACTTCCGGATACTGTAATTGGCGATGTTGGAGTTATTGTTAAAGTAAAATCAGCAGCATTAACTCCAGTTATGGTTACAAAAGGACTTGAATCTGTTAAATTCAAATCGGCAGTACCATTATTTTGAATAGTAAAGGTATTTGTTATTGAGCCTGAAGTAATATCTACTTGACCGTAATCTGTATCATCAGCAACGTCAGGTGTAGTATCTCCATCTACGATTTCAACACCATTACCAAAAACATCCATTTCTGGTTCTGGTGGTATTCCTTCACCTTGAATTGTAAATAAAAAGTTTGTTTCATCTGCATCATCATTCTGTATTAAAACATTAGCACTTATATTGCCTAAAACACTAGGGTCAAATGTTATATCAAAAGTTGTTGACGCTAATGCTGGTATAGGGGTAGTAGGAAAATTTGTAACTATAAAGTCACCTCCACCACCGGAAATTAAAACCAATGATGCACCTATTAAGTTTAATGGAGCACTACCTGTATTTGTTATAGTAAAGGTATGTATTATGCTTCCTGAAGTAATATCTAATTGTCCAAAATCTGTATCATCAACTATAGAAGGTGTGAAATCTGGAGTAATTATTGAAATTCCATTACCAGTAACATCAATTTCAGGTACAGCTGTAGTCCCTTCTCCTTGAATTGTAAATAAAAAGTTTGTTTCATCTGCATCATCATTCTGTATTAAAACATTAGCATTTATAATACCTGAACTACTAGGGTCAAATGTTATATCGAAAGTTGTTGAAGACAATGCCGGTATAGGAGTAGTAGGGAAGTTTGTAACAACAAAATCGCCTCCACCACCAGAAATTAAAACCAATGGTGCACCTATTAAGTTTAATGGAACATCACCAGTATTTGCTATGGTAAAAGTATGAGTTACACTTCCTGAAGTAACATCTATTTGTCCAAAATCTGTATCATCGGCTGTAGATGGTGTAAGATCTGGAGTAATTATCGATATACTATTACCAATAACATCAATTTCAGGGGCAGGCGGAGCAGCAGTAGCTGTACCTTGTACATTAAAAGTATAAGTTTCAGTACCGCCACCGACAGGTCCTAGATTTGTTACAGCTATACTAATAATAGCGCTTTTTAAACCAGCTGGAAGATTTGGGTCAAAAGTGACCGTAAACGTTGTCGATGCTCCAGCTGTTAAAAGTGGGTTAACAATAGAACCTTGACTAAAATCTGTTGGATTAGTACCAGATATAGGGTTTAAACCTGTTAATACTAAATCAGAAGCTGTAATATTATTAATTGTAAATGTATGTGTTACTGAACCAGCACTAGCATCAATTGAGCCAAAATCAGTATCATCAGTAACTACTGGTGTGTTTGATCCATCTCCAGGAATAACATTCCCTAATCCTGTAACATTAATACTTTGGGCTTGTACAAACCCAACTGTAGTTAGTATTAAAATAAACGAGCATAGTAATTTTTTCATCATAATCTTATTAAAGTTAGCGCCTTAAGTGACTTTTTCTTGAATGCACAAATATACATATTATATAGTTATTTATAACAGTTTAACGTTTTTTATCAACGCTTTATTTAGTTTTTTATTTAATAAATTAACAATTTTATCTTTCCCATAGCTTAGCTCTTCTCTTAAAACAGACGAAGTAAGCTTTACAATTAATGTTCCGTTTTTGAATTGTACCTCTTTTGTATAACTCACTACACCATTCCCCATAACAGTTGCCCAAGCCTCTTTTATGGTTATCAGATCTATTCCTTTTTGCAATTTATTTTCTTGTAAAACATTATGCATCAAGTCTTTAATAGATACCAACTCAGTATTTCTTTTATTTGACATCTTATTGTAATACAAACATTTTATAAGGTTGTTTTGTTTTTTTTATCACTTTTTCTGTTCTCTCAGAATGTGTATCGGTAATGAAAAGTTGTCCAAAATTATTATCATTCACCAACTCAATTATCTGCGAAACTCTTTTTTCGTCTAATTTATCAAAAATATCGTCCAAAAGCAAAATTGGAGTTAATTTTGACTGCATTTTTACAAAATCAAACTCCGCAAGCTTCAAAGCAACTAAATATGACTTTTGTTGCCCTTGCGATCCGAATTTTTTAATAGGATACCCATCTATAGTATATAACAAGTCATCTCTATGAATTCCTACTGATGTATATTGTAATAATCTATCTTTATCTAAGCTATTTATAAGCTGTTCTTCAAAATCAGCATTATCTAATTGGGTTTTATACAAAAAATCTACCTTTTCATTGGCATTACTAATATGTTGATATCTCTCTTTAAAAATAGGTGTAAATTTTTCAAAAAACACTTTTCTTTTTTGATGGATTGGCTCTCCAAATTCTATCAATTGTTTATTATAAATTTCAATATTTAAAGTGTCAAAGGTATGATTTAAGGCAAAATATTTCAGTAATGAGTTTCGCTGTGAAAGTGTTTTATTATACGCTATTAAATGTTGTAAATATTCCTTATCAGACTGTGCAATAACACTATCCATAAATTTACGCCTAATAATACTACCCTCAACAATTAAATTAGTATCATTAGGTGATATTATCACCAACGGAATCAAACCGATATGTTCAGATAGTTTCTCATATTCCTTCCCATTCCGTTTTATAACTTTCTTTAAACCTTTTTTAATACTACAGCTTATTAATTCTTCTTTATCTTTAGTATCAAAAACACCTTCAATTAAAAAAAAATCTTTATCATGCTGTATGTTTTGTACAGCAATACTATTAAAATAACCTTTTGTAAAAGCTAATTGATAAATGGCATCTAAAGCATTTGTCTTGCCTACTCCATTATCACCTACAAAGCAATTGATTTTAGCATTGAATTCAAAAGTTTCGGATTCAAAATTTTTATAATTTACTAAGGCAATTTTTTTTAGATACATGTATAACCCACTTTACGCAATAAAAAAACTATTACTCCCGAAGTCTCGGGAGAAATTACGGCAAAATATACCGTTTCACTACTTTTTGAAATAAAACCATAACGGCAACTAAGGTAATATTTTAAAAAGTCATTTTTTTTGTACTTTCAACCCTCATTACGTTTCTTAATTACATAAAGCGGGTTAAAAGAGTCTCTCTCTGCAAAAAAACAAAATTTACATTAATTTTAACCATATTCTTTCAATAAAAAATTATATTTTTGCGCACACAAATTTTGATATTGAAATGGCAACTTATAAGAAAAAAGGAGGATTAAAGAAAGATAAGATTTCTAAAGTAGAGGAACAAAGTACTACTGCTGAAGTATTTAATACCTTAGATGAAACAGCTTCAAAATCTGAGCAATGGGTTGAAAAGAATAGCAAACCTTTATTTGCAGGTTTAATAATTATTCTGGCTTTAGTTTTAGGGTATCAAGGTTATACTAAATACATACAAGAACCTAAAGAAAAAGAAGCTGCTGATGAATTAGCCTACCCTAAAAGCTTTTTTGATCAAGCGCAAACTGGTGCTGTTGCAGTAGATTCTTTATATAATTTAGCGTTAAATGGTGCAGATGGTAAATATGGTCTATTAGATATTATTGATAATTACAGTAGTACTAATGCCGGTAATCTTGCTAAATATATGGCTGGAATTTCTTATTTAAAAATGAATGATTATCAAAATGCCATTACTCATTTAGGTGATTTTTCTACCGACGATGAAATTTTAGGTGCATTAGCTAAAGGTAATATTGGTGATGCATTCTCTGAAATCAATCAACCAGAAGAAGCTTTAGAGTATTATATAAAGGCTGCTAATTTTAAAAGTAATGATTTTACTTCTCCGATGTATTTATTCAAAGCTGGCAATATAGCAATGGATTTAGGCAATTATAAAAAAGCTGAAGAGCTATTTACAAAAATAAAAGAAAACTACTCTAAATCTGACGAAGGTAAAAAAATTGATATTTATATTAATAGAGCTCAATTAGCCACGCAAAAATAAGCATTTATGGCTTCCATAAATTTATCAGCATACGATAAATCAGCTGTCCCAAACGCGAAACACCTTCGGTTTGGGATTGTTGTTTCTGAATGGAACAGTACTATTACTGAAAATCTTTTTAATGGTGCTCATCAGGCATTGATAGAAAATGATGCCTTAGAAAGAAATATTACACGTTTGAATGTACCGGGTAGTTTCGAACTCATTTATGGCTGTAAACACCTTTTAAAAAAGGAAATGTTTGATGCAATTATTGCTATTGGTTGTGTAATACAAGGAGAAACTAAACATTTTGATTTTGTCTGCGAAGCAGTATCTCAAGGTGTTAAAGATCTTAACTTACAGTATGACATTCCTACTATTTTTTGCGTATTAACAGATAATACATTACAGCAATCAATTGACCGTTCAGGAGGTGAATTAGGGAATAAAGGTATAGAATGTGCTATTGCTGCCATAAAAATGGCAACATTATGATACTTTAACTATTGAATTATAAACAAAATTTGACCATTTTTTTTTATTTTAGTATTTTTGACTAAGCTCTTAAATTGGTTTGGTTTTTGCTGTTATTAAATTTATACCATTTATTAGGTGTTAAATTACACATAAAGAAAATAATGAATTTTTGTTGTAGTTGATAAAGAAAAATAAAGCATAGCCTTAGTTACGATTTATTTTTATTTTGAAGAATACAGCAAAAAGACACATTTTAATTGAGTTATTTAACATATATGATGGTATTTTTCAACCTTATACTTTTGATAAATTATGGGATTTTTAAAACGTACAAATAAAAAATTTGATTATACCCCTAGATATTATAAAGGGGAAGGAAACCCGTATCAAATAGAACATAAATTTGATAAATTTAGAACTACAGTAGGAAAAAACAGTGGACTTAAAGCAAAATTTACCAATGCAATTGAAGAATCTAAAAATTCTAAAGATAAAGGGTTTAATAAAACAATATTAATTATAATTGCTATTCTAACTCTTGTTTTTCTTTATATCATAGATTTTGATTTATCAATTTTCTTAAAAAAATAATGTCAGATATCATACAATTACTTCCTGATAATGTTGCCAATCAAATTGCTGCCGGCGAAGTGGTACAACGCCCTGCTTCGGTTGCTAAAGAATTGCTTGAAAATGCTATTGATGCGGGTGCAACCGAAATAAAACTACTCATTAAGGAAGCCGGTAAAGTACTTATTCAGGTTATTGATAATGGTAAAGGAATGAGTACTACTGATGCCAGGCTTTCATTTGAACGCCACGCTACTTCTAAAATTAGATCAGCAGAAGATTTATTTGATCTACATACAAAAGGTTTTAGAGGAGAAGCATTGGCTTCTATTGCTGCGGTTGCTCACGTTGAATTAAAAACAAAACAAGAAGATCAAGAGCTAGGAACTCATATTAAAATTGAAGGGAGTACGATACAGTCTCAAGACGTAGTTTCAACACCTGTTGGTACAAGTGTATCTGTAAAAAATTTATTTTTTAATATTCCTGCCAGACGGAATTTTTTAAAATCAAATTCTGTGGAAACCCGTCATATTATGGATGAGTTTCATCGTGTTGCATTAGCACATCCTGATATTTCATTCACAATATATAATAATGATAACGATGTTCTAAATTTAAAAAAGGGTAATTCGAAACAACGTATTGTTGCTGTTTTTGGAGGTAAAACAAATGAAAAATTAGTCCCGATTGAAGAGAATACTGACATTATAACAATAAACGGATTTGTTTCAAAACCAGAATTTTCAAAGAAAAAAAGAGGGGAGCAATTCTTCTTTGTAAATAATAGATTTATAAAGAACGGTTATTTACATCACGCCGTTGTAAATGCTTTTGATGGCTTATTGGCACAAGGTTATCATCCATCATATTTTTTATATTTAACAGTACCACCTCACACCATTGACATCAATATACATCCTACCAAAACAGAAATAAAATTTGACAATGAACGGTCTTTATACGCCATCTTACGTTCAACAATAAAACATAGTTTAGGACAATATAATGTAGCTCCAATCTTAGATTTTAATAGAGATGCTACTATGGATATTCCTTATCATTTCAAAGATAAAAAAACGCCAAGTACTCCTCAAATTGAAGTAGACCCTAATTTTAACCCATTTGAAACAGAGAAAAAATCAAATCTCTTTAAAAAGCAACAACCCGCACATTGGGAATCATTGTATGTGGGCGCAGATACTACAGAAATTAATATTGAAAACATAGAAGTTGATGCTCAGATAGTTACTAAAGAGTTGTTTGATGAATCTGACAATCAAATAACAAATAAGACCTATCAAATACATCAAAAATATATTTTAAGTGTTGTGAAGTCTGGTGTGCTTTATATCAATCAAAATTTAGCTCATCAACGTGTTTTATATGAAGATCTATTGACCAAAATGACTGTTGAAGATACTTCTAGTCAGCAATTACTATTTCCACTTGAATTAGCGTTTAATTTACCTGATATTAATTTATGCAGAGAAATTCAATCAGATCTAGAGAGTGCAGGATTTCAATTTACCTCTATTGAAAATGATACTCTAATTTTAAGTGGAATTCCCGCAAATGTAAAACAAAGCACGCTTCAGACATTGTTTGAAGAACTGTTTGAAACCTTAAAAAATGAAGTGCCTGATTCAAGTTTTAGTCAATTAGATACCATTGCTAAAAGTTTGGCAAAGAGTCTTGCCATAAAAAATGGAACAAAACTAACCAACAGAGAGCAAGAAGAATTACTAGGGCAGCTCTTTTCATGTAAGGAACCTAACCATTCGCCATTTGGTAAAAAGACATTTATTACGCTTTCGCAAGACGAAATTCAACTTAAATTTGATAATTAATACTCCTAATAAAAATTAACAATGGGAAAATTAACCAATGCCATAAAACATTTAATCATTATAAATGTTCTTTTCTATGCAGTAACTTATTTTGCACCAAATATGCAAGAAAAAATGATGGAATGGTTTGCGCTATTTTATCCAACCAGTAGTTATTTTCAGCCTTGGCAATTTGTTACACATATGTTTATGCATGGAGGATTAATGCATATTATATTTAATATGTATGCGCTTTGGGCATTTGGATCACCTTTAGAGCAATTATGGGGAAGAAATAAATTTTTCTTTTTCTACTTTTCTGCAGGATTAGGCGCGGCATTAATTTATACACTAGCAAACTATTTCTTTCAAGATTACAATGCGGTTGCTGTAGGTGCCTCGGGTGCCGTTTATGGTGTTTTAGTGGCTTTTGCAATGAATTTTCCTAATGCTAAGTTAGCTTTGATTTTCTTCCCTGTGCCAATAGCTGCCAAATACTTTATTCCGCTTATAGTTTTCGGAGATCTATTTTTTGGTTTTACCAGCTATTCAGTTGGAAACATAGCACACTTTGCTCATATAGGAGGGGCATTAATTGGCTTTATAATTATGTTATTTTGGAAAAACAATCAGTTTAAACGTTGGGATAAATGATTTAAGTCGGAAGTTTAAAGTCAGAAGATTGAAGTAAGCAATATGAATAATTTAAAAGATCAGATACAACATAGGTTTAAATCGGCCAATATAGCCGAACAGATCATTTATATCAATATTACTGTATTTGTACTTACTTATATAACAAAAGCTATTTTTGGTTTAATGGAATGGGGAGAAAACCCATTCTTTAATTGGTTTGCTTTACCCGAAAACTTTAATGATTTCTTGTCTAAACCCTGGACAATAATTAGTTACGGGTTTTTACATGCTGACTTTTGGCATATACTTTTTAATTTGTTGATGCTATTCTATATCGGAAATTTATTTTTAGATTTCTTTTCAAAACGTGATTTTTTAATCTATTACTTTTCAGGGATTATTTTTGGAGGTTTGATCTTTATAGTAGGCTATAATTATTTTCCCGCATTGAAAACAGATATAGCTTATTTAGTAGGCGCATCAGCAGGTGTAACCGCTATTTTAGTTGGCATTGCTACCAAAATACCAAATTATGCATTACATTTTAGATTTATAGGAGCTATAAAACTCTGGTACATAGCTGCAGGATTTATTATGTTATTTATCATGCAAATGTCTGCAAAAATTAATACAGGAGGAAATTTAGCGCATTTAGGCGGTGCATTTATTGGTTTTTTATTTACAAGTCAAGTTGTCAAGGGTAAAAATTTATCACAATCTTTCTCAAATCTGTTTAAAACTAAAAAACAAAACCCTTTAAAAACCGTTTATAAAAAATCAACCCCTACTAATTCTATTAAAAATACAAATACACATCAACGAAAAATTGATGAAATTTTAGATAAAATCAGTAAATCCGGTTACGAGACCTTAACTAAAGAAGAAAAGGATTTTTTATTTACTGTAGGTAAAAAATAATATTGACTATTAATCATGGCTAAGAATAAGTTATCACTTATTAATAAAATCTTTTTTTTGCTCAATAACATTTTTGCAATAGCATTGGTAATTTCTTTTTTTATTCCAAAGCTATCACCTGAAAAATATGGTATACTTGCCCTGTTAAGTTTAGTAACTCCTATACTAATTATTATAAATTTCACCTTTGTTATATACTGGACACTTATAGGCTTTAAAAAGCAGCTTCTTTTATCATTTTTTGTTTTACTATTGAGTTTATTGTTTATTCCTTCAGTTTATGAGTTTTATAATAACGGTACAACAAACAATAAAAATTCATTAAGTATTATGACCTATAATGTAAGGAAATTTAATAAGTTTAAATGGATAAAAACTAAAAATATAGAATCAAAAATCAGTAAATTTATCAATGAAGAGAATCCAGATATTTTGACCCTGCAAGAGTATGGAGATCTTAAAAGTTTTAAATTAAATTACCCATATCCTTATAACCATATTAGTTATAATTACTATAAAAAAACTTATGTTCAATCAGGTTTAGTTGTATATTCTAAATATCCTATTATAAATAAGGGTTCTTTAGGTTTAGGAAAATTTACAAGTACAATTATTTATACTGATATAGTTAAAAAAAATGACACCTTAAGAGTATATAATTTTCATCTTGCATCTTTAGGAGTTGTACCTGATAAAGAATACTTTGGACATAAAGATTCTGAAAAATTAATCAAAAGGTTAAGTAGTTCATTTAAAATTCAACAAAAGCAGATTGACACTTTAAACTCACATATAAAGCTTTGTAAGTACAAAGTTATTTTAGCTGGTGATATGAATAATACTGCTTATTCATGGGCATATAAAAATATAAAGAATAGTTTACAAGATTCGTTTTTAGAAGCCGGTAAAGGTTTTGGTAAAACCTATGAATTTAAAAAATTTCCTTTACGGATTGATTATATTTTTGTTGATAAGAGTATTAAAATAACAAATCATAAAAATTTCAAACAAAAATATTCTGACCACTATCCTATTTCAGCAACTTTAGAATTAGAGTAACTATTTTTCAAAACCATAATCTCTCTCTACTTTGCAAATTCTCAATTGGTATTTTTTATACCATAAAGCTCTACCTTTATCACGAGCGATAGTATGTTCAATATTATTTTTCCAATTTGAGATAGCGTTTAGACTTTTCCAATAAGACACTGTAATTCCTCCCGAAGCTTCGGGATCATTTCTAGCAGATTCAATTCCTAAATAGCCATCTTGTTGTTTGGCTAGTTCTTCCATTTTATGTGCTGTTTCTTCATATCCTTCATCAATTTCGGTTCTCAAAGTAGAGAAGATAACTGCATAATATGGTGGTTGTGGAGTTTTAGCGATCATAATATCAATTCAAATTTTTGTTCAGGTATTTTTAAATCATCACTCACAAAGTCTTTAACAAACTCAAATCCTGCATTTTTAATGATCTTAGTAGAGGCTATATTATCATTAGCAACACAGGCTATTAATTTAATAAATCCTGCATTTTTACAATAATTTATCATTCCATTAACTATCTCATTACCATAACCATTACCCCAATATTTTTCTAAAAACCGATACCCAATTTCATCATCCATATTTTCATCTTTTACAAATGCAATTGTTCCTACAAAAACAGCATCCTCTTTTCGTTCTATTCCATAAATAAAAAAATCATTACCCGGTTTGTCATAAAAACCTATAAGTTTTGGTAATTCGTCTTTATTTTCTTGAAAAGTCATTGCTTTCGCTCTAACATATTGCATTACATTAAAATTACTATGCATTTCGTGAAAAGGCTCAAAATCGTCTAATTTTAACTTTCTAACTATCAATCTTTTTGTTTCAAAAATAGAGTACATCTATCAATATTATTGTAATTTTACGCCCTGTAAATGTACGGCAATGAATTTAAACCAATTCCAAAAAAAAGTTGCTTTTTATACATTAGGATGTAAACTAAACTTTTCTGAAACTTCAACTATTGCTAGAAGTTTTCAAGATAAAGATTTTACACGTGTAGATTTTAATGAAAAGGCTGATATATATGTAATTAACACTTGTTCTGTTACTGATAATGCTGATAAACGTTTTAAAACTATTGTAAAATCGGCTTTAAAACAAAATGACAAAGCTTTTTTAATTGCTATCGGATGTTATGCTCAATTAAAACCTGAAGAACTATCTAAGGTAGATGGTGTAGATCTAGTTTTAGGTGCAACCGAAAAATTTAAAGTCACAGATTATATAAATGACCTCTCTAAAAATGAAATTGGCGAAGTACATTCTTGTGAAATTGAAGATGCAAATTTTTATGAAGGTTCTTATTCAATTGGTGATCGTACCCGCGCATTTTTAAAAGTACAAGATGGCTGTGATTATAAATGTACTTATTGCACCATTCCGTTAGCACGAGGAATTTCACGTAGTGATACTCTAGAAAATGTGCTTCATAATGCTACAAAAATTTCTGAACAAGGTATTAAAGAAATTGTACTTACCGGAGTAAATATTGGCGATTATGGTAAAGGTGAATTTGATAATAAAACACACGAACATACTTTTCTAGAATTGGTTAAGGCATTGGATATGGTGGAAGGAATTCATCGTTTACGAATTTCATCTATTGAACCAAATTTGTTAAAGGATGAAACCATAGATTTTGTTGCTAAATCTAAGAGTTTTGTGCCTCACTTTCACATTCCGTTACAAAGCGGAAATGATGTATTGCTCAAAAAAATGAAGCGACGTTATAATAGAAAAGCCTATACGGATAGAGTTCAAAAAATCAAGCAAATAATGCCTAATGCATGTATTGGTGTTGATGTGATTGTAGGTTTTCCGGGAGAAACTGATGAGCATTTTTTAGAAACTTACAATTATTTAAATGAATTAGATATTTCGTATTTGCATGTATTTACCTATTCAGAAAGACCAAATACTGAAGCCGTTTTATTAGATGGTATTGTCCCAAAAAATATACGTCACAAACGCAGTAAAATGTTACGCGGGCTATCTGTAAAAAAACGTAGAGCTTTTTATGAAAGTCAATTAGGCAATGAGTTAACAGTACTTTTTGAAAGTGAAAATAAAGAGGGTTATATTCAAGGTTTTACTGAAAATTATGTAAAAGTAAAAACACTTTGGAATCCTGAATTGGTAAATACATTACATAACATTCAACTAACGGCTATAGATGAAGATGGTTTAGTGCGTTTTAATTGGGTAGCAGCACCCGCTTTTAGCTTATGATAACTAAAACACATCTCTATTTTGTTCCAGGATTGGCTGCAAGTCCGAGTATTTTTGAATATTTAAAATTACCTCTTGATCTATTTGAAATTCATTATTTAGACTGGTTAATTCCACAATCACAAACTGAAAGCATTAATAATTATGCCAAGAGAATGTGTGATAGAATTTCGCATAAAAATCCTGTATTAATAGGCGTTTCTTTTGGAGGCATTATGGTTCAGGAAATGAGTAAAATTATTTCTGCAAAAAAGGTAATTATTATTTCAAGTGTAAAATCGAAAAAAGAATTACCTAAACGTTTAAGAGTCGCAAAAGCTACTAAAGCATATAAACTTTTTCCGACAAAAGCTGTTGTAAATCTTGAAAATTTTGCTAAATATGCTTTTGGTGATACTGCAAAAAAAAGAGTAGATCTGTATCGTAAATATCTTTCAATGAGAGATGAAAACTATTTACCTTGGGCTATTTATAATGTATTGCATTGGCAGCAGGAAGAACCTTTACCGGAAATAGTACATATACATGGAAATAATGATGGTGTTTTCCCTATAAAACATATCAAAGATTGTAACGTTATCGAAGGAGGTACACATATAATGATTTTGAATAAAGCTCAGCAAATTTCAAAATTGTTAATAGAATTAATTTAATACCATATAATTTGAAATAATTTATGACCATTGAAGAGACGTTTATCAAAGACCTATTAATATTATCACCATCTGTATTTGCTGATGATCGAGGTTACTTTTTAGAGAGTTATAATAAAAAAACTTTGGCATCTAAGTTAGATCTTGATCTTGTACAAGATAATGAATCTATGTCTCAAAAAGATGTCTTACGTGGATTACATTTTCAAAAACCTCCATTTTCGCAAGGTAAATTGGTTCGTGTTATTACCGGAAGCGTTTTAGATGTAGTTGTTGACCTGAGAAAAGAATCTCCCACTTATGGGAAACATTTTAAACATATTTTATCTGATAAAAATAAAACGCAGCTTTATGTTCCTAAAGGTTTTGCACATGGTTTTTTAGTATTGGAAGACAATACTATTTTTAGTTATAAATGTACAAACTACTATCATAAAGAAGCTGAAGAGTCTTTATTATGGAATGACACTGCTTTAAATATAGATTGGAATATAGAACATCCTATTATTTCAGAAAAAGATAAAAATGCTGAAAATTTTGCTAATTTTGTATCTCCATTTTAACAATAATCCCCTGTAATGAATAAACCTTTAAGAATAATTGTAATTTTAAGTATAATCATATTAAGTGGTGTTTTAATAAATGCTATACAACAAGATCCTGAAGAAAAATTAGAATTCAATAAAAAAATTGAATTTAAAAATACAAGCGATTCTTATATTATTAAAGCGGTAAAAATTCCTGATGATTTAGAGTTTGCCGGTGAAAAGGTGCCATTATATAAGGCTGATATTAAAGAGCGAATTGATAGAGAATTGCTGGTAAATACCTATTGGCAATCTAATGCCCTTTTGTGGATAAAACGATCTCATAAATATTTCCCGATAATTGAGCCAATTTTAAAAGAAAAAGGAGTGCCAAATGATTTTAAATACTTAGCAGTTATTGAAAGTAATTTACGAAATGTCACTTCACCTGCAGGTGCCAAAGGTTTTTGGCAGTTACTTAAAGCTGCAGCAAGAGAGAATGGATTAGAAGTAAACGATAATGTTGATGAGCGTTATCATTTAGAAAAAGCGACCAGAGCAGCCTGCGACTATTTGCTAAAAGCCAAGAAAAAATTTGGAACCTGGACAATGGCTGCCGCTGCTTATCATGATGGCAATGGCGGACTAAACAAAAAGCTTACCGAACAACAAGTAAATAGTTATTATGATGTTCTTGCTGGTGAAAACACGCAACGTTATGTACCAAGAATATTAGCAGCAAAAGAAATTTTAGGAAATCCTAAAAAATATGGATTTCAATTTGATCAAGAAGATCTATATAACTTACCTGCTAGCTATCCTGTTAAAGTTGATACTCCAATAACTAACATTGCTTCTTTTGCTAAAAAATATGGCACTAATTATAAAGAATTAAAAATACACAACCCTTGGTTACGTGAAAATAAATTGAATAATAAATCACGTAAAGTTTATTATATTAAAATTCCGGAGAAGTAGTTGTCAGTGATTAAGTGTACTGATATCTAAGTAGATAAAAATTAAAAAAACACCCCTAAAGAGCTACGCTTTGTATCTTCAATGAAAATATATTTTCATCTCGATAATCCTCAAGGGGATATTATAACGCTGATGGAGCAGATTTAAAGGATTTTCTGAATTGATAACTATTATTTTGTTGGAGGAAATATTAACAACAGCTTCAAAAAAATAAGACCTCACAAGTTTTTGAAACCTGTGAGGTCTATTATTAATAAAGTTCTTTTTTAGCATTTTCAAAATCTTTAACAATTTCTTGTACAATTTCCGCTGCGGGCTTGATATCATGAATTAAACCTGCTATTTGTCCTATTTCTAATTCTCCATCTTCTAAATCGCCTTCAAACATTCCACGCTTAGCTCTGGCTCTACCCAATAATTCTTTTAATTGTTCGGTAGTAGGATTTTGTTTGTATAGTTCTTGTACCTCATCATAAAATTTATTTTTTAATAACCGTACAGGTGCTAATTCTTTTAATGTCAACTGCGTATCACCTTCTTTTGAATCAACCACTTTTTGTTTAAAATTAATATGAGATGATGCTTCATTACTGGCTACAAATCGACTACCAATCTGTATGCCATCTGCGCCCAATACCATTGCTGCTAACATGCCTCTACCAGTTGCAATGCCACCGGCAGCAATTAGTGGAATATTAATTTTCTCTTTAACCATGGGTATCAAAGTAAATGTTGTGGTTTCATCTCTACCGTTATGACCTCCGGCTTCAAATCCTTCAGCCACAATAGCATCAACGCCAGCTTCTTGCGCTTTCAATGCAAATTTCACACTACTTACCACATGAACAACGGTAATTCCTTTTTCTTTTAAAAAAGATGTCCATGTTTTGGGATTTCCAGCAGAAGTAAATACAATCTTAACATTTTGATCTACAATTATTTTTATTATCTCTTCAATGTTAGGATACAACATAGGCACATTTACGCCAAAAGGTTTATCTGTAGCTTTTTTACATTTTTGTATATGTTCTAATAATACATCAGGATACATAGAGCCGGCACCTATCAAACCTAAGCCGCCAGCATTACTGACGGCTGAAGCTAACCTCCATCCGCTTGCCCAAACCATACCTGCTTGGATAATTGGATATTTAATATTAAAGAGTTTGGTGATTTTGTTATCCATAAAGTATGATTCTGTCTCTCTAGAATTAACAAAAGTAAAATAAAAAAACGAAGAATTTCTTATAACTGAAAATAATAGCCATTTCATTGAGAACCATTAATCTCAACATTGAAAATGTTATTAAAAACACCTCTTGTCAAACAAACTACTGAAAAAAGTCTATATTTGTTTTCTTACTATAGTATAGTATCATATAAAATATCTATAATCATTATGAATGGGTTTTGCGGTGTATTCTCTGAAACTATTAATGAAATAGATGAATTTGCTTTTATCAAATCGATAAATTTAGCGGGTACAATGCAAGTGCAGTCTGTTTTGTCTAAAAATTCCTTTTTAGCTACATCTTTTTTGAAATCCGCTCCTCTAAAAGAATCTAGATTTTATAAAACAGAATCACTAATTATTCTTTTTACTGGAGATCTAATAGACTATAAAAAGATTCCTTGGAACGATATTGAAGCTAATTTCTCAAAATCAAATCTTAAATGGTTCTCAACATTAAGAGGTTTTTTTGCTTTCGCAATTTTTAATAAGAAATTAAAACGGTTGACACTAATCAGCGATTGTCATGCTCAGATACCTATTTATTATGGTTATATTAAAAATAATTTTATTTTCTCAACTGATATCTCAACTTTTACGACTTTAAAATATGTACCTGATTTTAATATAAAGTGGTTATATGAGTCTATCTATTTTAATTTTCCAATTGACACAACTACATGCCTTAAAAAAGTATATAGACTTAGATCTACATCAATATTAAATTTTAATTTAGTATCAAAAGAAACAAAAGAATCTCGATATGGGAAACTTTTTGAAAGTTCAAAAAATATTCTAACTGGAAAGGAAGCATGGAAGAAGAGTATTAAAACTATCAAAAAGACTGTTCCAAAATATTACTCTAATAATAAAGTTAATCTTGTTGCATTAACTAGTGGATTTGATTCTAGAACGCTCTTATCACTAGCTCCTCAAGAATCAGATATATTAACTTATACATATGGAATAGATGGTTCATTTGATTTATCTGAAGCCTCAAAGCTTTCTAAAAGGTTAAATATAGAGCATAAAAAAATTCTTTTTGATAATAATTTTTTAAAATCATTGCCAAATTTAATATATGAAACTGTTAGATTATCAGGTGGTGTTCAATCAATTCTAAGATCGTCACTATCCTATATATACAAATTATTATATAATGAAAAAAATACATCAATTATAATAGGCGGAATTGGTGGTGATTCCTTAAGAGGTGGAGGGGTTAGCCTTTCTGTAATTACTAAAGGACTAGATCACTACTTTCGAACTGGAAAATCTTTAATTGATAGAAGTGTTTCGCAGAATTTATTTGGTGCTAAATACAATATGTTTGAATACCATATCAATAATACCTTAGAAAAAATTAAGGAAATATATGGTGATCCTATGAACCCTGTGACACATATGTCTTTTGACTATTATGAAACAAACCCTAAATACTTTGGTGGTGAAGTAGCTCTTGCAAGTAATTATCTTACTTTAAGGCTTCCATTTTTAGATCAAGATATCATTAACCTTACTTACACTACTCAATATGGGGCTCTTAAACTATCACCATATATACATAAGAAACATGCTTCTTATAAAAAATATGTTTTCCAATCAAAAATCATAAATACAAATTCAAATTTTAAAAAAACGTACATTCATGGTATGCCTTTATCATTATATGCTAATGACAATAAGTTATTATTTCAAGCTTGTAGACCATTTATTCGTGGATATGATTATATTAAAGGATATAGGAATTCAAAGACACGTCTTGAAGATTGGGATGTTTGGTTTAAAGATATACTAAATAAAGAATTTGACAATCTATTAAATCATAATAGTCTAATACTTGATTATGTCAATAAAGACTTTATTACTTCAGTCAAAAAATCAAATAATTTAGAAATGCTTAGTAAATTAGCTACTACCGAAATACTTTTAAATCTTATAAAAAATAAATGGAATATATATTCCAACAAACCAAATTTTAATTTTAAATAATTTATCTGCTTTTTATCATTTTAAACGATCTTGAGCTTTCATTTTGATCAACTCTTAAAATATAAATTCCTTGAGATAGGTTATTTACATTTACAATTGGATCTTGACGCGTTACTTGTTTTACTAATAGTAACTTCCCTAAAACATCAAATATTGAGACTTGAAGATTGTCAAAATCATTGATAAACTGAAATCGAATTATGTCTTGAAACGGATTTGGGTACAATTTAAAACTATCTGCAAAGATATTATCTACTGATAAGGTATTAAAAACTGTTTCAAAATTGGGAATACCATAGCCTTCCTGATTGGTTGGATTTGAATATAAATGCCCTGCTTCTTTTATCATTTGAATAATTTCAGTATTGGTTTTATTAGGGTAAGCTTGCCATAAACAAGCAATTACACCACAAATTACCGGTGATGAAAAAGAAGTTCCATTTCCTGTTGAAACATTTCCTGAACCATTAATTAAAGTAGTACCTCCACCTTTGGCATTAGCATCTGGTTTTATTCTGCCATCTGAGGTTGGTCCAAAAGAACTAAATCCGGTTATATTCTCATTACCATCTACAGCACCAATGGTCAATACATTAAATCCATCTGCAGGAGCCGTAATATAATGCCAAGGGTTATTACCCGAGTTACCGGCCGAATTCACAACGATCATTCCACGAGAAAAAGCAATGTCTGCGCCTCGTGTAATAAATGTTGTAGTACCATTCATATCTGCATAAGTATAATTGTAACGTGTATCATCAAAAGTACTATATCCTAAAGAAGTGTTGATTACATCAACACCCAGACTGTCTGCTTTTTCTGCTGCTTCTACCCATAAACTTTCTTCCAATGGTGTTTCGTTGGGTCCATCTTCAGTAATAAATAAATAATAATTAGCATCAGGCGCAGTACCCACTAATTGCCCGTCAACAAATGCAGCCATAGTTGACAGTACTGAAGTTCCATGTGAAATACCTGTATAAAAATCAGTACTTCTATTTACAAAATCATATCCACCCAATATTTGATTATTATCTCGTATTCTTTGAAAAGCTGTAAAGGTATTAACTCCTGGAAAACCACCATCCATCACCGCAATGGTCATACCATTACCCGTAAAATTCTGCTGATGTAAAAAATCACCATTCAGCATTTCGATTTGATTTGCCGAACCACCATAATTAAAATTTATTTTTACTTCAAACTTGTCTTGAATCATATTAATTGATTTTGAACTAGCATTTAAATTATCAGCGGCGAATTCAATATGATCTACAAAAGACAAATCAGCTAAGGCATTAATATTAGTTTCAGAACCAATAATATGTAAGGCATTTAACCATTTAGATTTGGCTTTTACTTCAATTCCAACAGCATTTTTTACAGAGCTTATATATGTATTTGAAATGGGAATATCTTTACTATCCAAAACAATATTTTGTTTAGTTCTTCTATCTAAGGCCTTTTGAGTGAGCATGCTTAACGGACTTGCCAAAAAAGTTGCTTCGTCAGGTTTATCATTAAAATATACCCAAGCATGTTCTTGGGAATAACATAGATTGAATAAGAATAGAAAGGTTAGTAAGGAAAATATTTTTTTATACATTTCTACTTTTTTAATTAATTTAAATTTATTATTGTTTTCAATATTTAATTCTAGACTGTAGACAAACCCACTATATTGACCTTTTATCAAAATAAATACACCCCTAATCTCGATAGCTATCGGGACTCAAGGGGGTAATTTTATAAACAAACTTTAACTCTAAACTTTATAAAATTAAGAAATAACTCCTGAACCTAACAATTCATCATCTTGATACCAAGCAACAAACTGCCCTTCGGTAATTGCAGATTGATCATTTTCAAATTCAACATACATACCTTCAGCAGTTTTAAAAAGCACAGCATTTTCTAATGCTTGTCTATATCTAATCCTTGCTTTTACATTCATGCTTTCACCATCATTAATAGCTAGATCTTCACGAATCCAATGAATTTCTTCGTTTTTTACCAATAATACATTTCTGTATAAACCGCTATGGTCTTTACCTTCACCCGCATAAATTACATTCTCTTCAACATCGGTATCAATCACAAAAAGTGGTTCAACAGTGCCTCCTACTGCTAGTCCTTTTCGTTGTCCTTTGGTAAAATAATGAGCACCTTGATGCTTACCAACTACCTTACCATCTTCTATATGATATTCGTATTTTGAAGCTTTAAAAGCTAATTCATCTTCCTTTGTTTCAAACTTGTGTTTTGATTTAGTATAGATTTCCAGATCATTTGCAATTTGAATAATGTCACCTTCTTTAGGTTGTAATTTTTGTTGTAAAAAATCCGGTAAACGTACTTTACCAATAAAACACAATCCCTGTGAATCTTTTTTGTCTGCTGTAATTAAATCTAACTCGGTAGCCATTTTACGAACTTCCGGTTTGGTCAATTCACCTATTGGAAATAATGATTTTGCCAATTGTGCTTGTGATAATTGACATAAAAAATAGGATTGGTCTTTATTACCATCAACTCCAGCCAATAGTTGATATACCTCTTTACCATCTTTTTCCAATATTCCTTTACGACAATAATGACCCGTTGCAACAAAGTCAGCATCTAATTCCATGGCAATTTTCATAAAAACATCAAATTTTATCTCACGATTACAGAGCACATCAGGATTTGGAGTTCTTCCCATTTTATATTCCCTAAACATATAATCAACGATACGCTCTTTATATTCCTTACTCAAATCAACCACTTGAAACGGAATTCCTAATTTTTCAGCAACCAACATAGCATCGTTGCTATCTTCTAACCAAGGACATTCGTTTGAGATAGTAACCGAATCGTCATGCCAGTTTTTCATAAACAAGCCTATAACTTCATAACCTTGCTCCTTTAATAGATAAGCAGCAACGCTCGAATCAACCCCACCGGATAAACCAACTACAACTCGTTTCATTTAAAAATTTTATTAACTAACGTGAGTTCGATATAACTATTTTTTTAAATAACTAATAATCAATATTTTAAATGTGAAATGAAAGTTTTAATGTCTCCTTGAGCGCAGTCGAAA